>Ga0189287_100157_pt1 | contig 37319 bp, 35 predicted proteins | sample UW86minimetaG_FD_130319 | JGI IMG/M metagenome (GOLD analysis project Ga0189287, IMG submission 130319) | Marine microbial communities from the Costa Rica Dome - UW86 mini metaG | ecosystem: Environmental > Aquatic > Marine > Oceanic > Photic zone | place: Costa Rica: the Eastern Pacific... | reverse complement strand
GTCGTGGCGGCCGGGATCGGCGGCGCGGCGATGGCGCAGGAGGTGACGCTGAAGATGCACCAGTTCCTGCCGCCGCAGGCGAACGTGCCCAAGCTGATCCTGCAGCCCTGGGCCGACCGGATCATGGAAGCCTCGGACGGGCGCATCAAGATCGACCACTATCCCGCCATGCAGCTTGGCGGCAAGCCGCCCGAGCTGGCCAGCCAGGTGACCGACGGCGTGGCCGACATCATCTGGACGGTGGCGGGCTATACCCCCGGCCGGTTCCCGCAGGCCGAGGTGTTCGAACTGCCCTTCATGATGACCAACGCGGAGGCGACCTCGCGCGCGTTCTGGCAGTATGCCGAAGCCAACATGATGGACAGCGATTTCAGCGACATCAAGATACTGGGCGTGTGGGTGCACGGGCCCGGCGTGATCCATTCCAGCTCGCCGGTGAACGAGATCGCCGATCTCAACGGGCTGAAGGTGCGGGGCCCGACGCGGGTGATCACCGGCATGCTGACCGACCTTGGCGCGACCGCCGTGGGCCTGCCGGTGCCGGCCATTCCCGAGGCGCTGTCGAAAGGCGTGATCGATGCCTGCGTGATCCCGTGGGAGGTGACCGCCGCGCTGAAAGTGCCGGAGCTGGTGCAGAACCACACGGTTTTCGGGGGTGAGGCGCTGTACACCACCGCGTTCATCTTCGCGATGAACAAGGACAAGTACGAAAGCCTGCCCGACGACCTGAAGGCGATCATCGACGAGCACACGGGTGAGGATTTCTCGGCCATGGCCGGCAAGCTGCAGGCCGGGGCGGACGTGCCGTCGCGCAAGCTGGCCGAGGACATGGGCAACAACATCATCGACCTGACCCCCGAGCAGGTGGCCGAGTGGAAGGACGCCGCCAGCGGCACCGAGGCCAAGTGGATCGAAGAGATGGACGGGAAGGGCTTCGACGGGCAGGCGCTGGTCGACCAGGCCAAGTCGCTGATCGAAGAGAACACCACCGAGTGAGGCTGACAGGGTCCGGCGCCGGGTGACCCCCGGCGCCGGACGTGTTTCCGGGACAGGTTCCGCAATGCAAAGACTGTTCATGACCCTGGCCCGCGTGATGGCCGTTCTCGGCGGGGCGGTTCTGACGCTGGTGATCTTCGTGACCTGTTTCTCGGTCGCGGGGCGGATGCTGAACGGGTTCCTGCATGGCGGCGTGGCGCAGGGGCTGTTTCCCGAGCTGGCCGACCGGATGATCGCCGCCGGGGTTGGCCCGCTGCTGGGGGATTTCGAGCTGGTCGAGGCCGGGGTGGCCTTTGCCATCTTCGCCTTCCTGCCGCTCTGCCAGATCACCGGGGGGCACGCGAGCGTGGATATCTTCACCTCGAGCCTGCCCAAGGCGGTGAACCGGGGCATTCAGCTTGTCATCGACTGGGTCTTTGCCGCCGTGTTGATCCTGATCGCGTGGCAGCTTTACCAGGGGATGCTGGAGAAGGTGCGCTATAACGAGACGACATTCATGCTGCAATTCCCGGTCTGGTGGGCCTATGCGGCGAGCCTGTGCGCCGCCGTGGTGGCGGCGCTGGTGGGGGTGTTCGTGGCGCTGGCGCGGCTGGGCGAGATCCTGACCGGCCGGGTGATCTTGCATGGTAACGAAGGGGCGGATGCGTGACGAGCCTCGAGATCGGACTGGCGTCGTTCCCCGTGCTGATGGGGCTGATTTTCCTGCGGGTGCCGATCGGCCTTGCGATGTTCCTGGTGGCGCTGGGCGGGCTTTATTTCGTCACTGACGGGATGTCCGTGGCGCTGTCGCGGCTCAAGCACGAAACGTTCTCGACCTTTTCCAGCTACTCGCTGTCGATCGTGCCGATGTTCCTTCTGATGGGGCATTTCGCGACGCTGGGGGGCATGTCGGCGGCGCTGTTCAAGGCGGCGGAGGCGTTCCTGGGCCACCGCAAGGGCGGGGTGGCGATGGCGTCGGTGGGCGCGTGCGCGGGGTTCGGGGCGATCTGCGGGTCGTCGCTGGCCACGGCGGCGACGATGAGCCAGGTCGCGCTGCCGGAGCTGAAGCGGTACGGGTATTCGGGCGGGCTTTCCACGGCGACGCTGGCCGCGGGCGGCACGCTGGGCATTCTCATTCCGCCCTCGGTCATCCTTGTGATCTACGCCATTCTGACAGAGCAGAATATTGCCAAACTCTTTCTGTCGGCGTTCATTCCGGGGATCCTGGCCGCGGTCGGCTACATGTTGACCATCGCGATTTACGTAAGGGTTAACCCGTCGGCCGCCGGATTGCGGGAACCCATCCCGATGAGCGAGCGGTTCCGGGCATTGATGGACGTGTGGCCGGTGCTGCTGGTGTTCCTGCTGGTGGTGGGGGGCATCTACCTTGGCTGGTTCACGCCCACGGAAGGCGCGGCGGTGGGCGCCGCGGGCACCGGGCTGATCGCGCTGCTGAACCGCGGGCTGACGCGGAAGACGCTGGTGCAGAGCTTCTATGCCACGGCGCGCAACACCGCGATGATCTTCTTCATCGTGCTGGGTGCCGCGTTCTACAACGGGTTCCTGGCGCTGACGCAGGTGCCGCAGGAGCTGTCGCAATGGGTGGTGGCGCAGGGGATGAGCCCCTGGGCGGTGCTGGCCTGCATCCTGCTGCTGTACCTGGTGTTCGGCTGTTTGATGGACAGCCTGTCGATGATCCTGCTGACGATTCCGATCTTCTTCCCGATCATCTCGGAGCTTGATTTCGGCTTTGTTTCACTGGCCGCGATGCAGGCCGACGCGGCGAAGGCGGCGCTGGCGGCGGGCGTGCCGGACGTGGCGCCGGAGATGCTGGAGGGGATACGGGCCGCGATGGCGTCGGGGGCCGAGCTGACGCGGGAGCAGATGCAGGCGATCGGGATCAACGTGACGCCGATCATGGCGAACCGGATTGCCGCCGAGGAGGTGGCGATCTGGTTCGGGATCCTGGTGCTGATCGTGGTGGAGGTCGGGCTGATCACGCCGCCGGTGGGGATGAACCTGTTTGTCATCAACTCGATGGACCCCAAGACGCGGATGATCGACACCTACAAGGCGGTGATGCCTTTCGTGGCCTCGGATATCGTGCGGGTGGTGATCCTGGTGGCGTTTCCGGGGATCACGCTGTTCCTGTTGAGGGTGCTGCATTAGGGGCGTCGCGGGGTGGGTTGGCACCCACCCTACGGGGATTTGCGACGTCGGTATCACGTCGGTATTTTGTCGGTATTGCGTCGGTGGTTTTGTTCGGGCGGTGTGGTGGGTTGGCACCCACCCTACGTCGATCCGCCTGGACGGGCCGGCGCTCGCCCGGCGCCGCGCCAAGGCGCGGCTTTGTTCCGGGCGTGTACCATGTTCAGCCGTAGGGTGGGTGACAACCCGCCACAAATGAGGTCCCGGCTCAGGGCCGGGACGGGGAGGGGTGTGGTGCGAGGTCCCGGCGCGGGGGCCGGGACGGGTCAGCCCATCGAGCGGTAGCGGAAGACGCCGGTGGCGGTGGCGAGGAGGGTGCCCTCGTCGTCGGTGAGGCGGCCCTCGGCGAAATAGGTCTTGTGGCCGCCGCCGGTCATGCGGCCTTCGGCGATGAGGCGGGTGCCCTTGGCCTGGCCCACGTAATTCACCGTCAGCGACAGGGTAAGCGCGTTCTGCTTGCGGTCGGGATCGCCGGTGTAGCAGCCGGCATAGCCCATCGCCGTGTCGAGCAGGGTGGCGTGGATGCCGCCATGGGTCAGGCCCTGACGGTTGCCGAGGAAGGGCTGTATCTGCAGTTCGATTGTGGCGGCGCCGTCGGACCACGCGGTCATCTCGAGGCCGAGATGGGTTTGCAGGGGGTACGGGGCCTCGATGAGGTTCGGGTCGAGATCGTCTTTCATCGTTTTGCCGCCTCGAGCCCCGAGCGGGCGAATTCGGGCACGTAGGCGCCGAGTTTCAGGCCGCGCTCGGGGTCCGATGCGTTGCCGTCGAGGGCGCGTTTCTTCACGCCCTGCAGGATCGCCGCCATCCTGAAGAAGCAGAAGGCGAGGTAGAAGTTGAAATCGCCGATGCCGGGGATGCCGCGGCGTTCGCAATAGGTGTCGATGAAGCGCTGGTCGGACCAGAGGCCCTTTGCCTCGCGGTCGACCCCGCCGAGGCCGCGGCCCTCGGTGGTGGCGGGCATCGACCATTGCATGACGACGGCGGCGAGGTCGGCATAGGGGTGGCCGGTGGTCGACAGCTCCCAGTCGAGCACCGCCAGCACGTTCGCGCTGTCGGGGGCGTAGAGCAGGTTGTCGAGCCTGTAGTCGCCGTGCACCAGCGTGCGCTGGCCGTCGTCGTCGGGCATGTTGGCCTTCAGCCAGTCGATCAGCGCCTCCATGTCGGGGAGGTCTTCGGTCTGGGTGGCGTGGTACTGCTTGGTCCAGCGGTCTGTCTGGCGCTGGCAGTAATGGCCGGGCGGGCCGTAATCGGCGAGACCCACCGCGTCGAGATCGACAGAGTGGATGGCGGCGAGGACGCGGTTCATCTCGTCGATGATGGCGGAGCGGTCCTCGGGCGACTGGTCGGGCAGGCTGGGCTGGTCGAAGGTGCGGCCGTGGACGAGGTCCATGATGTAGAAGGCCGAGCCGATCACGTCATCGTCTTCGCAGAGGGCGTGCATTTTCGCGACCGGCACGTCGGTGTCCTGCAGCGCGGATTGCACGCGGTATTCGCGGTCGACCGCGTGGGCGGATTTGAGCAGCACGCCGGGCGGCTTGCGGCGGAGCACGTAAGAGCCCGAGGGCGTGTCGAGCCGGTAGGTGGGGTTCGACTGCCCGCCCGAGAACTTGGTGGCGGTGACGGGGCCGGTGAAGCCGGGGATGTTGGCCCTGGCCCAGCTTTCGACCGCTTCGACGTCGAGCGCGAGGCCGCTCATGCCGTGCCCTCGCGGAATTCGGGGAGCACGTAGTCGGAGAACTGCTCGCGCAGGGTGAGCTTGGAGACCTTGCCGGTGGCGGTGAGCGGCAGGTCGTCGACGAAGACGATGTCGTCGGGAAGCTGCCACTTGGCGAAATGGTCGGACATGAAGGCGTGGAGCGCGTCGAGGGTGATGCGGTTCTCGCCGGCGGGCACGACGACCAGGACCGGGCGTTCATCCCATTTCGGGTGGGGCACGGCGATGACCGCGCAGGCGGAGATGTCGGGATGGGCGGTGGCGTGGTTCTCGAGGTCGATGGAGCTGATCCATTCGCCCCCCGATTTCACGAGGTCCTTGGCGCGGTCGTGGATCAGGAGGCGGCCATCTTCGCCGACCGAGGACACGTCACCGGTGCCGAACCAGCCGTCGCCATCGAAGGCGGACCGGGTGGCCTCGTCGTTGCCGTAATAGGCGCGGATGACGGTGTTGCCGCGCACGTAGAGCTCTCCGGTGGTTTCGCCGTCATGGGGCAGGCGGTTGCCGTCGTCGTCGACGATCTTGAACTCGACCCCGAAGAGGCGGCGGCCGGCGCCTGTCTTGGCGTCGATCTGTTCGTCTTTCGACGCGGATTTGAGCCATTCGGGCAGCATGCCGCGGGTGCCGATGGGGCTCATCTCGGTCATGCCCCAGGCCTGGCTGACTTTGACGCCCATGCCCTCGAAGGCGGCGATCATGGCGCGGGGGGCGGCGGAGCCGCCGACGAGGAGGTCCTCGAAGCCCTTGGGCGGCGTGTTGCCGCGTTTCTCGATCTCGGCCTGAAGCCCCGCCCAGACGGTGGGCACGCCCCAGGCGCTGAAGACGTTCTCGGCCTCCATCAAGTCGAAGAGGCTGGCGCCGTCGAGGAAGCGGCCGGGCATGACCATGGTCATGCCGGCGAGCGGCGCGGTGAAGGGCAGGCCCCAGGCGTTGACGTGGAAGAGCGGCACGACGGGCAGCACGCGGCGCCCGGAGACGAGGCTTTCGCGGTGGCCGGTGACCACGTAGAGCGCGTGCAGCAGGGTGGAGCGGTGGGAATAGAGCGCGCCCTTGGGGTTGCCGGTGGTGCCGGAGGTGTAGCAGAGGCCCGCGGCGGTGGTTTCGGGGAATTCGGGCCAGTCCATGTCGGTCGGCTGGCCGTCGAGCAGCTCCTCGTAGCAGAGCACGTCGAGATCGGTGTCGGGCATGTGGGCGCGGTCGGTCATGACGACGATCTTCATGCCGTCGGGAAAATCGCCCTTGAGCGCCTCGACAAGGCCGATCAGGCTGAGATCGACGCAGAGCACGCTGTCCTGCGCGTGGTTAAGGATGTAGCTCATCTGCTCGGACGGCAGGCGGGGGTTGAGCGTGTGGCAGACCGCGCCGATGCCGGAAATGCCGTAGTAGAGCTCGAAATGGCGGTGGCCGTTCCAGGCGAGGGTGGCGACGCGGTCGCCTTCCTCGATGCCCAGTTTCTTCAGCCCGTGGGCGAGTTGCGAGACGCGGCCCAGCACCTGCGGGTAGGAAAGGCGGTTCACGTCGCCCTCGTCGCGGGCGGAGACGATGCCCTGGTCCGGAAAAGCCTCGGCGGCGTAGGTGAGGATGTCGATGATCCTCAGGTCTCGGTGCATCATCATGCCTTGCATGGGGCGGTGCCTTTCGCAGTCTACGTCCTGTTCCGGGGGACGGTGGCACAAAGCCCCGGGGCATTCAATGCGATGCCGCCAGCCTTGACCGCGCGGCGCGGCGGGCCTAACCGGGGGGCGTGCCTTCCCTGCAGGAGAATCCCCCATGCCGTTCGACCGTTCCATCAAGATCGCCCCCTCCATCCTGTCGGCCGATTTCGCCAATTTCGGCGCCGAGATCCGGGCGATCGAGGCGCAGGGGGCCGACTGGGTGCACGTGGACGTGATGGACAACCATTTCGTGCCGAACCTGACCTTCGGGCCGCAGGCGGTGAAGGCGTTCCGGCCGCATGTGACCACCTTCATGGACGTGCACCTGATGATCTCGCCGGTGGACGCGTCGATTGCGGCCTATGCCGAGGCGGGGGCCGACATGATCACCGCCCATGTCGAGGCGGAGCCGCATATCCACCGGACGATGCAGGCGATCCGCGCGACGGGGAAGATGGCGGGCGTGTCGCTCAACCCGGCGACGCCGCTGGAGAGCATCGAATACCTGCTGGATGACGTGGACATGGTGCTGCTGATGACGGTGAACCCCGGTTTCGGCGGGCAGAAGTTCATCGAGAGCGGGGTGGAGAAGACGCGGAAGTTGCGGGAGATGATCGGCGACCGGCCGGTGCATATCCAGATCGACGGCGGCGTGACGCCCGAGACGGCGCCGGCGGTGGTGGCGGCCGGGGCGGATGTTCTGGTGGCCGGGTCGGCGGTGTTCAAGGGCGGGTCTGTTGATACGCCGGAGGTTTACGGGGCGAATATGAAGGCGCTGCGCGAGGCGGTGGCCGGGGTGCAGACGGCGGGGTGACGACTGGCACGCTTGCGCGGAACAAAGGGCGAAGCCCGCCGCGCATCGACGGGCCGTCCCGACGGCACGGCGATTTGGTGAGGGCAGCGCGACGTTCTTAGGGTGGAGGGCCTTGGCGGGCATAAAGCGGCATCCACAACCGTTGGATCGCCGTACCACGGCCCGTCGATGCACGGCTTCTCAGCCGATGGATCTAACGATGGCGTCATCAGGTATGGCTGACCTTCCGTTGCTGGCCAAACCGGTGCTACGCTTGCCCCCAAAGGCAAGGAGCATCGCATGGCTATCGTAGACAGCCTGAAGGCGGAGATCGCGGCGCGGGAGGATGACCTCGTCGCGCTGACGCAGGACCTGATCCGCATTCCCACGCTGAACCCGCCGGGGCGGGAGTACCGGACGATCTGCGATTACCTCGACCGGCGGCTGCTGCGGTCCGGCTTTCATACCGAGCTGATCCGGGCCGAGGGGGCGCTGGGCGACAGTGACAAGTACCCGCGCTGGAACATCGTGGCGCGGCGAGAGGGCCGCGCGCCGGGGCAATGCGTGCATTTCAACTCTCATATCGACGTGGTCGAGACCGGCCATGGCTGGACGGTCGACCCGTTCGGCGGCGAGGTGAAGGACGGGAAGGTCTACGGCCGGGGTGCCTGTGACATGAAGGGGGGGCTCGCGGCGAGCATCATCGCGGCGGAGGTGTTCATCGAGCTTTGCCCCGATTATGCCGGCGCCATCGAGATCTCCGGCACGGCCGACGAGGAATCGGGCGGGTTCGGCGGTGTCGCCTACCTGGCCGAGAAGGGGTATTTCAGCCCCGAGCGGGTGCAGCACGTGATCATCCCCGAGCCGCTGAACAAGGACCGCATCTGCCTGGGTCATCGCGGCGTCTGGTGGGCGGAGGTGGAGACCAAGGGCGAGATCGCCCATGGCTCGATGCCGTTCCTGGGCGATTGCGCGGTCAGGCATATGGGGGCCGTTTTGCAGGAGATGGAGACGAGCCTTTTCCCCGCGCTGGCCGAGAAGCGGACGGAGATGCCGGTGGTGCCCGAGGGGGCAAGGCAGTCGACGCTGAACATCAACTCGATCCACGGGGGCGAGGCCGAGCAGGAGGAGGATTATTCCGGGATGCCGAGCCCCTGCGTGCCCGACCGCTGCCGGATGGTGATCGACCGGCGGTTCCTGATCGAGGAGGATATCGAGGAGGTGCAGGCCGAGATCCGCGCCGTGCTGGAGCGGGTGCGCGACGGGCGGCCGGGGTTCGACTACGAGATAAAAGAGCTGTTCCGGGTGCTGCCGACGATGACCGAGCGCGAGGCGCCGGTGGTGACCTCCGTCGCCGGCGCGGTGAGCGAGGTGTTCGGACGGGAGGCGAGTTACGTGGTCAGCCCGGGCACCTATGACCAGAAGCATATCGACCGGATCGGGCGGCTGAAGAACTGTATCGCCTACGGGCCGGGCATCCTCGACCTGGCGCACAAGCCGGACGAATACGTGGGGATCGAGGACATGGTGCAGTCGGCGCAGGTGATGGCGCTGGCGCTCAATGACCTGCTGGGCGGGGGGTGAGGGTCAGCTTTCCGAAGATACTCCAAGGCCGGCGCCTGCGGTGAGCGGGGGATTCGAGTATTTGGAGAAAGATGAAAGTCGATGGCGTGCCCGGCTTTCATTGTTCCGGAGATACTCACCGTGGCGCGGTTGAGTATTTGCAGAACAGTGAAGGGGCGGGCGGTGCCTAGACCGCGATGTTGTCGATGAGGCGGACGCCGGCGAGCCAGGCGGCGGCGAAGAGGCGGGCGGGGCGCGTGGGGGCGTCGAGCAGGTGCAGGTCGTCGGCGGCGCGGAGGTCGAGATATTCGACCTGGGTGAAGCCGGTCTTCTCGAGCCGGTCGATGGCGGCGCGCTGGAGCGGGCCGAAGGGCTGGCCCTCGGCGAGGCCCTGGGCCACGGTTTCCATCTCTTCGAAAAGGCGCGGGGCGAGGGTGCGGGCGCGGTCCGAGAGCAGCAGGTTGCGGGAGGAGAGCGCCAGCCCGTCGATGTCGCGGATCGTCGGGCAGCCGTGGATGGTGATCGGCAGGTCGAGGTCGCGGGCGAGGCGGGTCACCACCTGCAATTGCTGGAAGTCCTTTTCGCCGAAGAACGCATCGGTGGCCGTGGTCTGGGTGAAGAGCTTGGTGCAGACCGTGACGACGCCGTCGAAATGGCCGGGGCGCAGGATGCCGTCCATCATGTCGGTGAGGCCCGAGACCGAGACGGTGGTGGCGAAGCCGTCCGGGTAGACCTGGTCGGGGTCGGGCACGTAGAGCGCGTCGACATCGAGGCGGGCGAGCTTGCGGGCGTCCTCCACTTCGGTGCGGGGGTAGTTGGCGAGATCCTCGGGGCTGTTGAACTGCCTGGGGTTCACGAAGATCGTCACGATCACCCGGTCGCAGCGGTCCTTGGCCGCCTGGACCAGCGACAGGTGCCCGTCATGCAGCGCCCCCATGGTGGGCACGACGCCGATGGTTTCATGCGCGTCGTGCCAGGTGCGGGTCAGGCCGCGCAGGTCGGCGAGGCGGCGAAGGATGGGGGGCGGTGTCATCGGCGGGCCTTCGGGTCATTTGCGTGTGTCGGAGCGGGTTCTATCCGCTGTGCGGAGGGGAATCCACCGCTTCGCGCGCGGCTTGAGGTTGATTGCGCGGCGGTTTCCGGAGAGACTTCGCCCACAGGGTGGGATTCCACGAGGGTATAGGAGACCGGGAAGGATGAAGACGTTCCGTATGGCCGCGTTGGCTTGTGTGATGGCGATGGCGGCGGGGGCCGCGCAGGCGAAGACCGACATCGTCGTGGGGCTGAACCTCGAACCGCCGCATCTCGACCCGACAAGCGCCGCGGCCGGGGCCATCGACCAGGTGCTTTATGCCAATGTTTTCGAGGGGTTGACCCGGTTCGGGCCGGATGGGTCGGTGAACCCCGGCCTGGCCGAGAGCTGGGAGATTTCCGAGGACGGGCTGACCTACACGTTCACGCTGCACGAGGGGGTGACGTTCCATGACGGCTCGGCGCTGGATGCCGGCGACGTGAAGTTCAGCCTCGACCGCGCGCGCGACGAGGACAGCCAGAACGCGCAGAAGGCGCTGTTCGAGGGGATCGAGAGCGTCGAGGCGGTGGATGACCTGACCGTGAAGGTCACGCTCAAGGCGCCGGACGGAAGCTTCCTGTTCAACATGGCCTGGGGCGACGCGGTGATCGTGGCGCCCGAGAGCATCACCGAGATCGCGCAGGAGCCGGTGGGCACCGGCGCCTTCGTCTTCGACGACTGGGTGCAGGGCGACCGGATCACGCTGGTGAAGAACCCCGATTACTGGGGGGAACCGGCGAAGCTGGACCGGGTGACGTTCAAGTTCATTTCCGACCCGACGGCGGCTTTCGCGGCGGTGATGGCGGAGGACGTGCATGCCTTCCCCGGCTTCCCGGCGCCCGAGAACCTTCCGCAGTTCGAGGCGGACCAGCGCTTCCAGGTGCTGGTGGGCTCGACCGAGGGCGAGACGATCCTGTCGACCAACAACAAGATGAAGCCGTTCGACGACGTGAAGGTGCGCGAGGCGATTGCCCACGCGATCGACCGGCAGGCGATCATCGACGGGGCGATGTTCGGGCTGGGCACGCCGATCGGCACGCATTTCGCGCCGCATAACCCGGATTACGTGGATTTGACGGAGCTGTCGCAATACGACCCGGAGAAGGCCAAGGCCCTCCTGGCAGAGGCGGGCTATGCGGACGGGTTCACCACCACGCTGAAGCTGCCGCCGCCGTCTTATGCGCGGCGCGGGGGCGAGATCATCGCGGCGCAGCTTCGGGCCGTGGGGATCGAGGCGGAGATATCGAATCTCGAATGGGCGCAGTGGCTGGAGCAGGTGTTCAACGGCAAGGATTTCGGCCTGACCATCGTGAGCCATACCGAGCCCTTCGATATCGGGATCTATGCGCGGCCGGATTACTATTTCCAGTACGACGATGCCGGGTTCCAGGAGATGAACACCGAGCTGGGCGGCGAGGCGGACCCGGCGAAGCGCACCGCGCTGCTGGAGAATATGCAGCGGAAGATCGCGGAGGATTACGTGAACGGCTATCTCTTCCAGCTTGCGACGCCGACGGTGGCCAATGCGAAGATCCGCGGGCTGTGGAAGGATGCGCCGACGCAGGCCACGGACCTGACGGGGGTCTATTGGGAAGACTGACCGTGGCGACGCCGTTTTCCGCGCGGAAAACGGGGAAGAAAACGGGGGTTTTCTTGCCCGGAATTTCTGAAAATTCCGGGGCGCGGGCGGTGGCGGGGGACCGTCACCGCAACCGGGCGGGAGGTCCGGAGAGGGCGGATTTGAGTATTTCGGCCAAGAAGAAGCCGGGGGTGGCGTGATGCTGCGCTACGTGGGGCGGCGGCTGGTGTCGCTTGCGGTCTCGCTGTTGGTGGCGTCGGTGGTGATCTTCCTGGCGCTCGAGGTCGTGCCGGGGGATCCGGCGGCCTACATGCTGGGGATCAACGCGCAGGAGGATACGCTGGCGGCGCTGCGAGCCGAGCTGGGGCTCGACCAGTCGCGGGTGGAGCGGTACTTCAGTTGGGTGGGCGGCATGGTGCAGGGGGATTTCGGGACCTCCTACACCTATCGGACGCCGGTGGCGGAGATGATCGGCGACCGGTTGTGGGTGAGCCTGCCGCTGGCGGTTTATGCGCTGGTGTTGAGCACGCTGATCGCCTTTCCGGCCGGCATCTGGGCGGCGTCGAGGCGCGGTTCGCCCGTCGACTGGGGGGTGATGGGGGTGACGCAGCTTGGCGTGGCGATCCCGAATTTCTGGTTCGCGATGCTGATGGTGCTGGTCTTTGCCATCAATCTGCGCTGGTTCAGCGCCGGCGGGTTTGCCGGGTGGGAGAACGGGCTGCTGGCGGGGATGAAGAGCCTGACCCTGCCCGCCATCGCGCTGGCGCTGCCTCAGGCGAGTATCCTGGCAAGGGTGATGCGCTCGGCGCTGCTGGACACGCTGGGGGAGGACTTCATCCGGACGGCACGGGCCAAGGGGCTGACACGCGGGCAGGCGCTTCGGCGGCACGCGGTCAGGAACGCGATGATCCCGGTGCTGACAATCATCGGGCTGCAGTTTTCCTTCCTGCTGGCCGGCGTCATCATCATCGAGAACGTGTTCTTCCTGCCCGGGCTGGGGCGACTGGTGTTCCAGGCGATCAGCTCGCGTGACCTGATCGTGGTGGAATCGGTGGTGATGTTCTTGGTCTTCGCCGTGGTGATGGTGAATTTCGTGGTGGACCTGACCTATGCCTGGGTCGACCCGCGCCTGCGGGGGCGGCGGTGAGGGGGGCGCTCATTTTCGGGGCCTGCCTGTCGGCGGTGTTTGCCGGGGCGGCGGTGCTGTCCTTCCTGTGGGTGCCGTATGACATCGAGGCGCTGGACATTGCCAACAAGATACAGCCGCCCTCGGCCGCGCACCCGCTGGGGACGGATCATTTCGGGCGGGATATCCTGTCGATGATCATGGTGGGCGCGCGAACGTCAATTGCCGTGGCCTTGGTGGCGGTGGGGATCGGCATGGGGCTGGGCGTGCCGCTGGGGCTGGCGGCGGCGGCACGGCGGGGGTCTTGGCTGGACGAGGTGATCAGCCGGGGGAACGACCTGATCTTCGCGTTTCCGAGCCTGTTGATCGCGATCATGATCACCGCCGTGTTCGGGCCGAGTGCCGTGAACGCGATCATTGCGATTGGCATCTTCAATATCCCGGTCTTCGCGCGGCTGGTGCGCGGGGCGGCGATGAGCCTCTGGACGCGGGAATACGTGCTGGCGGCGCGGGTGGCCGGGAAGGGGGCGGTCAGGATATCGTGGGAGCATATCCTGCCCAATGTCGCCAACCTGCTGATCGTGCAGGGGACGATCCAGTTCAGCTTGGGGATATTGGCGGAGGCGGGGCTGTCTTACGTCGGGCTGGGCGCGCAGCCGCCGGTGCCGAGCTGGGGCAGGATGCTCGCCGACAGCCAGACGATGATTTCCTTCGCGCCGCACATGGCGCTGTTTCCGGGGCTGGCGATCCTGCTGACGGTGCTGGGGCTGAACCTGATGGGGGACGGGTTGCGGGACCTGCTCGATCCCAGGCTTCGGAGGGCGCGGCAGTGAGCTTGCTGGAGATCGAGGGGCTGGGGTTGCGCATCGGGAATGTGACGGTGCTGGAGGAGGTGACCTTTGCCGTGGGCGCGGGCGAGATCGTGGGGGTGATCGGCGAGTCGGGGAGCGGCAAGTCGATGACCGCGCTGAGCGTGATGCAGTTGCTGCCTCAGGGGGCAAGCTGCACGGGCCGGATCACGTTGGCGGGGCGGGACGTGCTGGCGATGAAGGAACGCACGCTCTGCCGGGTTCGGGGGAAAGAGGTGGGCATGGTGTTCCAGGAGCCGATGACGGCGCTGAACCCGTTGCAGACCATCGGCGACCAGGTGGCGGAGACGGTGCTCATTCACGAGCGGGTGGGCCGGGCCGAGGCGATGAGCCGGGCAGCGGAGGCGCTGGCGCGGGTGGAGCTGCCGCAGGACAGGTTTCCGCTGGGGCGGTATCCGCACGAGCTGTCGGGCGGGCAGCGGCAGCGGGTGGGGATCGCGATGGCGATCGCGCTGCGCCCGAGCCTGTTGATTGCCGACGAGCCGACGACGGCGCTGGACGTGACGACGCAGGCGGAGGTTCTGCGGCTGTTGAAGCGGCTGGTGCAGGAGGACGGGATGGGGCTGATGCTGATCTCGCACGACCTGGGGGTCGTGGCGGGGATGGCGGACCGGATCGTCATCATGCGGCAGGGCAGGGTGATGGAGGAAGGGCGGTTCGGGGCGTTGAGCCATCCCTATTCGCTGAAGCTGGTGGAGGCGTCGGACCACGTGCCCGAGCGCGAGGGGCAGGCGGGCGAGGCGCCGCTGCTGGAGGTGCGGGACGTGGTTCGGGAGTATGCGACCCCGCGGCAGGGATGGCTGGGAAAGCCGGGTGTCTTCCGGGCGGTGGACGGGGTGAGTTTCGACGTGCGGCGGGGGGAGAACCTTGGCCTGGTGGGCGAATCGGGCTGCGGGAAGTCGACGCTGACCCGGGCGATCCTGGGGCTGGAGGAGGTGCAGGGCGGCACGATCCGGCTGGACGGGCAGCCGGTTTTCGTGGGGCACAGGCCGAACCGGGATGTCCGGCGGCGGATGCAGGTGGTGTTCCAGGACCCTTACGGGAGTTTCAACCCGCGTCACAAGGTCGGGCGGCTGGTGGCGGAGCCGTTCCACCTGCTGGACGATGCGCCGACGGGTGAGGCGCGGGAGGCGGCGGTGGCCGAGGCGCTGGAGAGCGTGGGGCTGAAGGCGGAAGACGCCGGGAAGTACATTCACGAGTTCAGCGGCGGGCAGCGGCAGAGGATCGCGATTGCCCGGGCGCTGATCATCCGGCCGGAGCTGATCATCCTCGACGAGGCGGTGAGTGCGCTCGACGTGCAGGTGCGGGCGCAGATTCTCGACCTTTTGGCGGGGCTGTCGGACCGGCTGGGGCTGACATACCTCTTCATCAGCCATGACCTTTCGGTGGTGCGGAACGTGACCGACCGGGTGCTGGTGATGCAGGACGGCCGGATCGTCGAGCAGGGCGGGACGGAGGAGGTGTTCACCCGGCCGCGCCACGCCTATACCAGACAGTTGATCGCGGCGGTGCCGAAACTGCCGAGGTCGGCATAGCCAACCGCGCCCGGCTCGCCTACAACTGGGCGGTAAGCCCCCGACACGGAGTTCGCCTTGCGCCTGATCATCGCCCTTTGCCTGAGCCTGACCTTCCTGCCTGTCTCCGCGGCCGCCGCGCCGGAGGAGGATGTCGTCGTCGTGACCAAGCAGGACATCATGGCGCTTCTGGCGCAGATTCCCGACATTGCGCCGGTGCGCGAGGACATGCGCGCGCTGGGCTTCCGGGGCGAGAACCTCGAGCTGGCGGTGGCGCAGAACCGGGCCTTCTATACCGATCCGGTGATCGCCGGGCATATCGCCGAGCAGGTGATGATGGCCTATGCCAACCCCGGCCAGCCGGGGCAGGCGCAGGGGCTGATCTGGCCGCTGATCGACCGGGGGCTGGGGCATCTGCCGACGCGGAAGCTGAAATACTATTTCGAGGTGGAATCGACGATGATCCACGCGCTGCCGGTGGCGCAGTGCGGGCGGATCATCCGCAACGACCTGTCGGCGGAGGCGCATTCGGACACGATGAGCCGGATGGCGGCGCGGCTGAACGCGCCGGCGCTGAAGGAGTATTACGCGATCCAGCTGCGCGCCGCCCGGCTTGGGGCGAGCCGGAATGCGGTGCGGCTGTCACGGTCGCAGTTCGACCGGGTGAAGGCGGGGCTCGACCGCGAGATGGAGGTGCTGATCGCCGGCACGCCGAGGCCCGAATCGATCGTCGACGCGATGCGCGACCTGCGGCGGGCCGACAACCGGCGGGCCTGCGTGATCGGGCGGCTGATGTATGACGCGGTGATGCGGCTGGAGGGACAGGTTCAGCGGGATGCGCTGATCTTCATGAGTTCCCCGTGAGCGCGCCGCTTCGCATCGGCAACCGCGACGCGCGGCGGCTGTGGCTGTGGACGAACAGGTTGTCGGGCACGCCGGTGGGGCCGGTCGACGTGATGGGGATGATCCGGGCCCTGGGATTCGTGCAGATCGACACCATCCGCAACGTGACGCGGGCGCATCATCATATACTGTGGAGCCGGAACCAGAATTACCGCGAGAAGATGCTCTGGCCCTTGCTGCGACAGCGGGAGATCTTCGAGCATTTCACCCATGACGCCTCGCTTATCCCGATGGATGTCCTGCCGATGTGGCAGCGCCAGTTCCGGCGGTTGGGCGAGCGGGCGGCGCGGCATGGCTGGTACCAGTCGGGGCTGGGGCAGGAGCAGATTTCCAGCATCCGCGCGCGGATCGCGGCGGAGGGGGCCCTGTCGACCCATGCCTTCGAGACCAAGGCGGAGAGCCGCGAGATGTGGGCCCGCCCGCCGCACAAGAAGGCGCTGGACCAGATGTGGTATTCGGGGGAGCTGGCGACCTGTCACCGCGAGAATTTCGTGAAGTTCTACGACCTGGGCGAGCGGGTGTTCCCGGCACATCTGCGCGAGGGGCCGGGGGAGGCGGAGGGCGCGCTGTGGCTGTGCGACGCGGCTTTGGACCGGTTGAGCGTCGGGACGACCGGCGAGGTGCAGCGGTTCTGGGAGGCGATGGACGCGGGCGAGGCGAAGGGCTGGGCCGAGGCGCGCCGACCGGTGCCGGTGGAGGTGCAGGGGGCCGACGGGGCGTGGCGGGCGGCCTGGGGCGCGCCGGATATCGAGGCGCGGCTGGCGGCGGCGCCGGGGGCGACGACGCGGCTAAGGATACTGAACCCGTTCGACCCGGCGATCAGAGACAGGGTGCGGGTGGAACGGCTGTTCGGGTTTGCCTACCGCAACGAGATGTTCGTGCCGAAGGAGAAGCGGCTCTGGGGCTACTACGTCTATCCGCTGCTGGAGGGCGACCGGTTCGTGGGGCGCTGCGAGCTGAAGGCGGACCGGGCGGCGGGGTGGCTGCGGGTGACCGGGTTCTGGCCGGAGCGGGGCGTGAAATGGGGGCCGGCACGGGTGGAGAAGCTTGAGGCGGAGCTCGGGCGGTTCGCGCGGCTGGCGGGGATACGGGAGATTCACTGGGACGTGGCGCGGCCGGGCGAAGGGATGGTCGCGCCGCGGCCTTGAGCCGGGGGTTGGTGAGGCGCGAGGTCCCGGGTCAGGCCCGGGACGGGTGAAGTTTGGCGGCTGGCGAGGAACGGAAGTTTGGCTGGGAGGTGGAACGGTCGGACGATGGGGTGGTCGCGCCCCGGCCTTGAGCCGGGGTCTCTGGCGGGCCGGTACGGGGAGATCGTGGCACGAGGTCCCGGGTCAGGCCCGGAACGGGTGAAGTTTACAGGGCCGCGGAAGGAGTCTTACTCGTTGCCTTGCGCGCGCTCCAGACCGGGCGCGTCGCCCTTCGTCAGCGCAAGTGCCTGATCGGTCGTCAAGGCCGTGCAGAATTCGCCATGCAGGGAGGCCACCGACAGGGCATGCACCGTCTCGGGGTCGTGATCCGTGCCGTCCGGGCCGACGCGGTTGGTCGTGGCGCAGGCGTCGGGCACGAGGTAGGTGTCGTAGCCCATGTTGCCCGCCATCCGGGTCGAGGTTTCGACGCAGAAATTGGTGAAGAAGCCGACCACGACCAGCCGGGTGATGCCGTGCTGGCGCATGCGGAGTTCGATGTCGGTGCCGATGAAGGCGGAGTTCACGTCCTTCCTGACGATGATCTCGCTGGCCGAGGGTTCGAACCCCTCGATCATCGCGCCGGTGGGCAGGGAGAGTTTCAGGGGGGAGGCGGCCTCGCGGCTGTCATGCTGCGTGAAGATCACCGGCAGGCCGTTCTCGCGCCATGCTTTCAGAAGGCGGGCCATCTCGGCCTCGGCGCCGGGGTTGTTGCGGCGGCCGGTGGGCCCGCCCCAGTGCTCGAGCACGTTCACACCCTTCTGCACGTCGATGAGGAGGAGGGCGGTTTCGGGGCCGAACTGGCGGATCATGGCTGTCCCTTTCATTTCAAGTTGCCGGTGCCGTCGCGCATCCGGGGACGTGGATGTCTGGTACAGCCGCGACGGGGGCGGGAGCAAGAGCGTCAATGCCGGCGCAGCCGGGTGGCCGGTGTCGATCGTGGCGAAGGGGCCCCGGCGCGGGGGTCGGGACGGGGGCCGGGACGGGGGCGCCTGGGGGCGGCGGGCCGGTGCCCCAGCCGTCGCGCCCCCGCCCAACCCCCTTTTCAACCGGGCGGGAAGCCTTTATCGGGTGAACCCCGAAGCCAAGGCGAGACAGACATGAGCCAGAAGACAGCACTCATCACCGGCGTCACCGGTCAGGACGGCGCCTACCTGGCGGAGTTCCTGCTGGACAAGGGCTACGAGGTGCATGGCATCAAGCGGCGCACGTCGCTGTTCAACACGGCCCGGATCGACCACCTGATCGAGGGCGAACCGGGCCGCGAGGGGCGGTTCGTGCTGCATCACGGCGACATGACCGACAGCTCGTCGCTGACGCATATCCTGCAGAAGGTGAAGCCCGACGAGGTGTATAACCTCGCCGCGCAAAGCCATGTGGCCGTGTCGTTCGAGGAGCCGGAATATACCGCCAATTCCGACGCGCTGGGCGCGCTGCGGCTGTTGGAGGCGATCCGGTTCCTGGGGCTGGGCGAGAAGACGCGGTTCTACCAGGCGTCGACCTCGGAGCTGTATGGCCTCGTGCAGGAGGTGCCGCAGCGGGAGACGACGCCGTTCCACCCGCGCTCGCCTTACGCCGTGGCCAAGCTTTACGCCTACTGGATCACGGTGAACTATCGCGAGGCCTACGGGCTTTACGCCTGCAACGGGACGCTCTTCAACCACGAGAGCCCGCTGCGCGGCGAGACCTTCGTCACCCGCAAGATCACCCGGGCGCTGGCAAGGATCAAGCTGGGCACGCAGAGCGAATTGCGGCTGGGCAACATGGATGCCAAGCGTGACTGGGGCCATGCGCGGGATTACGTCAAGATGATGTGGCTGATGCTGCAGCAGGACAAGCCCGAGGATTACGTGATCGCCACGGGCGAGCAGTATTCGGTGCGCGAATTCGTGGCGCGCGCGGCGGAGGTTCTGGGGATGAGCATTACCTTCGAGGGCGAGGGTGTCGAGGAGGTGGGCCGGGACGAGAGCGGCCGGGTGATCGTGCGGGTCGATCCGCAGTATTTCCGGCCGGCGGAGGTCGAGACGCTCCTGGGCGATGCCTCGAAGGCGCGGCAGGAGCTGGGCTGGACCCCCGAGACGAGTTTTGACGAGCTGGTGCGCGAGATGGTCGAGAGCGATTTCGAGGAGGCCAAGCGCAATGGCTGAGCCGGTCTATGCGCTTGCCGGCAAGCGGGTCTACGTGGCCGGGCACCGGGGCATGGTGGGGCAGGCGATCTGCCGCGGGCTGGAGCGGGAGGACTGCACGGTGCTGACCGCGGGGCGCAAGGATGCCGACCTGACGCGGCAGGCGGAGGCCGAGGCGTGGATCGCGGAGAACAAGCCGGACGCGGTGTTCGTGGCGGCGGCGAAGGTGGGTGGCATCCTGGCCAATGACTCATATCCGGCAGACTTCCTTTACGAAAACCTGATGATCGAGGCCAATGTTATCCACGCCTCGCACCGGTCGGGTGTCGAAAAGCTGATGTTCCTCGGATCGAGCTGTATTTATCCCAAGCTGGCCGAACAGCCCATGCGGGAGGATGCGCTCTTGACCGGGCCGCTGGAGCCGACGAACGAGTGGTACGCGATTGCCAAGATCGCCGGCATCAAGCTGTGCCAGGCCTATCGCAAGCAGCACGGGGCGGATTTCATCTCGGCGATGCCGACGAACCTGTATGGCACGGGCGACAATTACGACCTCGAGACCAGCCATGTTCTGCCGGCGCTCATCCGCAAGATGGTCGAGGCGCGGGACGAAGGGCGCGAGGAGGTGGTGATGTGGGGCACGGGCAGCCCTCTGCGCGAGTTCATGCATGCCGATGACCTTGCAGATGCGCTGGTGTTCTTGATGCAGCATTACTCGGGGCATGAGCATGTGAACGTGGGCTCGGGGCAGGAGATTTCGATCCGGGCTCTGGGCGAGACGATTGCCGAGGCGGCGGGGTACAAGGGCCGGATCGTGCAGGACACGTCGAAGCCGGACGGAACGCCGCGGAAGCTGATGGATAGCAGCCGTTTGCATGGGCTGGGGTGGCGGCCGGGGATTTCCCTTGACGAGGGGATCGCGCGGTGTGTCAGGGAATTCGAAGAGATGCGCGCGACCGCGTGAAGGAGAAGCCCGATGGGACAATATGACAAGATCCACCTTGGTTGCGGCGTCAAGCATCTGCCGGGCTGGTTTCACGTGGATGCGCTGGCCTATGACCATGTCGACCATGTCGGCCGGGTCGAGGATTTGTCGTTCATTCCGGACGGGTCGGTGAAGCTGATCTATGCCTGCCACGTGCTCGAGCATTTCGGGCGGCAGACCTACAAACCGGCGCTGGCTGAGTGGTGCCGGGTGCTGGAACCCGGCGGGGTGCTGCGGCTGGCGGTGCCGGATTTCGGTGCGGCTGCAAGGCTTTACATGTCGGGGCGGCTGCCGCGCGGGATCGAGGATGTGCGCGGCTTGGTGACTGGCGGGCAGCGGGACGAGTATGATTTTCACGGGATGATTTTCGACGAGGCGTCGTTGGCGGAGGCCTTGAAAGAGGTCGGGTTTTCCGAGACGCGGCTGTGGGATTGGCGGGAGACCGAGCATTCCCACATGGACGATTATTCGCAGGCCTATTTGCCGCATATGGACAAGGAGAACGGGGTTCTCGTGTCTTTGAATATCGAGGCGGTGAAGTAGGGGTTTGCCGGCGGGAGGTGGGTTGGCACCCACCCTACGGGTCGGGATTCCGACGTCGGTATAACGTCGGTATTTTGTCGGTATTGCGTCGGTGCGGGTGTTGGGGGAGGTGGGTTTCACCCACCCTACGGTTTGGCTCCCTCGTTATCTACCTGTCCCGCCGGGCGAGCGCCGGCCCGTGGGGAGGCGCTGCAACGCTTGTGGATGGCAGTTTATGTTGCCGGGCACATCTTCGCTAAGAACCTTGCGCGACACCCGCCAAAGCGCCTGCCCGTGGGGACGGGCCGGCGCTCGCCCGGCGCCGCGCTAAAGCACGGCTTGATTCCGGGCGTGTGCTAGGATGGAGAGGCCCCGGGTCGGGCCCGGGGCGGGTATGGCTCGGGCTCGGGCCTACGCCACCCCGGCCCGGAGCGCGTCGTGGATGTGGACCAGCCCGACGAGGTGGTCTTCCGTATCCGTCACCAGCAGCACGGTGCGCTTGTTGGCGTTCATGACGCCGAGCGCCTCGACCAGCAGGGCGTCGGGGGCGGTGACGAGGGGGGAGCGGGTGGCGACCTCGCCGGCGGTGCGGGTCATGAGGCCGTCCATGTTCCGGCGGAGGTCCCCGTCGGTGATGATGCCGGTGAGGCGGCCGCCGGAGACGACCGCCGCGACGCCGAAGCTTTTATGGGTCATCTCGACCAGCGCCTCGCCCATCGGCGTGTCCTCGGCCACGACGGGCAGTTCGTCGCCCTTGTGCATCACCGCCGAGACCAGCAGGAGCTGCGCGCCCAGCGTGCCGCCGGGGTGGTAGGCGAGGTAGCTGTCCTTGTCGAAGCCGCGCAGGCGCATGAGCGCCACGGCGAGCGCGTCGCCGAGTGCCAGCGTGCAGGTGGTCGAGGTGGTGGGGGCCATGCCGATGGCGCAGGCCTCGGGCGCGTCGGGGAGGGGCAGGACGTGGTCGGCCTGACGCCCCAGGGTGCTGTCGGGTTTCTTGGTGATGGCGATCATCGGGATGGCGAAGCGGCGGGTGTGGCCGATGATGTCGGCCAGTTCGCGCGTCTCGCCGGAGTTGGAGATCAGGATCACCGCGTCGGCGCTGGTGATCATGCCCATGTCGCCGTGGCTGGCCTCGCCCGGGTGGACGTATTGGGCGGGCGTGCCGGTGCTGGCCATGGTGGCGGCGATCTTGGCGGCGATATGGCCCGACTTGCCCATGCCCGAGACGATCACCCGGCCGGGCACGTTAAGCAGCAGCTCGGCGACGGTGTCGAAGCTGTCGGGCATCTCGTCGCGCAGGCGGGCGAGCGCCGCGCCCTCGATCTCGAGCACGTCGCGGGCGATGTCGGTGGGGCGGGGGGAGGAGGTCATCTGGCCGGCTCCGGAGCGTTGCTTGTGGCGCAGCCATACCGTGCTGTCGCGTCGAGGCCAAGCCCCGCCGGTTTTCGCGCTGGCGCATCGCCGGGCGCGCGACTAACGTCGCGGCCATGACAGGCCCTGATGTTCTCGACAGCCGGTATTCGTGGTTCCGCCTTGCCGTTTCGCTTCTGATCGCGACGGTGGGGAACGTGGGCATCTGGGTGATCGTGATGGTCATGCCGGCGATCCAGGCGGAGTTCGGGATCGACCGGGGCGAGGCGTCGTTTCCCTACACGATGACGATGATCGGCTATGCGCTGGGCAATTTCGCGGTGGGGCGGATCATCGACCGGTTCGGGGTGACCGCGGCGCTGAGCCTGTCGGCGGTGATCATCGCGGGCGGCATGGGGCTGGCGGCGATCAGCCCGTCGGTGCTGTTGCTGGCGGGGCTGCAGCTGGTGATCGGGTTCGGCACGGGGGCCAGTTTCGGCCCGCTGATGACGGATGTGTCGATGTGGTTTTTGAAGCGGCGGGGGATCGCGGTGGCGATCACGGCCTGCGGCAATTACCTCTCTGGCGCCGTGTGGCCGCTGATGCTGGCCGGGGTGCTGGAGGCGGACGGGTGGCGGGCGGTTTACGTGTGGCTGGCGGTGATCACGCTGGTGACGATGGTGCCGCTGTCGTTCCTGTTGCGCCGGCGGGTGCCGCTGGAGGCGACGGCGCGGTCGGATGCGATTTCCAGCCTGCGGGCCAAGGCGGCGGGGTTCTCGCCCCGGACGCTGATGCTGATGCTGGGGCTGGCGGGGATCGGGTGCTGCGTGGCGATGTCGATGCCGCAGGTGCATATCGTGAGCCTGTGCACCGACCTGGGCTATGGCCCGGCGGTGGGCGGGCAGATGCTGGCGCTGATGCTGTTGGGGGGCGCGGCGTCGCGGCTGGTCTTCGGGTTCGTGGCCGACTGGCTGGGCGGGGTGAAGACGCTGTTGATCGGGTCGTCGCTGCAATGCCTGGCGCTGTTTTTGTATTTGCCGACCGGGGGGCTGACCTCGCTTTACGTGGTGAGTGCGGTCTTTGGCCTGTCGCAGGGCGGGATTGTGCCGAGCTATGCGCTGGTGGTGCGGGAATACATGCCGAGCGTCGAGGCCGGGCGGCGCGTGGGCTTCGTGATCATGGCGACGATCATGGGCATGGCGCTGGGCGGGTGGATGTCGGGGTGGATTTACGATGTCACCGGCAGCTACCAGATGGCGTTCGTGAATGGGATCGTCTGGAACTTCCTGAACATGGGGATCATGGTGCTGATCCTGCTGCGGACGCGGCCGCGGAAGGCGGTGGCCGTGGCGGCCTGAGGGCGCTGCTCGTCAGCCCTTGCGGGCGGCCTCGCGTCAGTCTTCGTGGACGCTGCGGATGTGCTTTTCGCCGCGGGCCTCGGCCAGGGCCATCTGTTTCTGGCGTTCCCGGAAGCGGGCCTTGTCGTCTTCCGTGGTTTCCGAGAAGCACTGGTGGCAGGAGACGCCGTGTTCGTATTCCGCACGGTCGCGGTCGGCGGGCAGGATCGGGCGGCGGCAGGCGAAGCAGAGCTGGTGCGGGCCTTCCCGTAGCCCGTGGCCCACGGAGACGCGGTTGTCGAAGACGAAGCATTCGCCGTTCCAGGTGGATTGATCCTCGGGCACCTCTTCGAGGTATTTCAGGATGCCGCCCTTGAGGTGGTAGACGTCTTCCACGCCTTGCCCCAGCAGGTAGTTTGTGGATTTCTCGCAGCGTATGCCGCCGGTGCAGAACATGGCGATGCGCTTGTTGTGGAAGCGGTGCTTGTTGGCCTCCCACCAGGCGGGGAAGTCGCGGAAGCTGTCGGTTTTCGGGTCGATGGCGCCGTCGAAGGTTCCGATGGCGACCTCGTAGTCGTTTCTTGTGTCGATGACGGCCACGTCGGGCGACTGGATGAGGGCGTTCCAGTCCTGCGGGTCGACGTAATGGCCGACGCGGGCCTGCGGGTCGACATCCGGCTGGCCCATGGTGACGATCTCCTTCTTGAGCCGGACCTTGAGGCGGCGGAAGGGCTGGTGATCGCTGGTGCTTTCCTTCCATTCCAGATCGGCACAGCCGGGCAGGGCGCGGATATGGGCGAGGACCGCGTCGATGCCGGCGCGGGGGCCGGCGATGGTGCCGTTGATGCCCTCCTGGGCCAGCAGGAGCGAGCCGGAGATCTTTTCCCGCTCGCAGAGCGCCAGCAGCGGCGCCTGGATGGCGGCCGGCTCGGGGAAGCGGGTGAAGTGGTAGAGGGCGGCGATGGTGTACATGGGCCGATCCTCTAGCCCCTTGCCCGTGGCCGGGCAAGGGGCCGGAATGCCGCGCTCAGCCGCGGATGCGGTTGGCGAGGCGGGAGAGGTTGTCGGCGATGAACTCCTTGGTGTCGTCATGGGTGAGCTTTCCGTCGTTGATCTTGTCGTTCGACTTGCTGACCGCGATTTCGAAGCCCGGCACGATCTCGGCGTTGATGACCGAGAGCATCTTGCGCAGGTCGTATTGCGCGGTGAGCCCGCCGGTGGCGCTGGGCGACTGGGTGATGATCAGGACGGGTTTGCCGGCGAAGGGGGTGTTGGGCTCCTTCGACATCCAGTCGATCACGTTCTTCAGCACGCCCGAGGTGCCGCGGTTGTATTCCGGCGAGGAGATGACCACCGCGTCGGCGCCCTCGATGGCCTGGGCGAGGTCCTGCACCTGCGCGGGGGAGCTTCCGTCGGTCTTGAGGTCCTCGTTGTAGAGCGGGATGTCGTGGATGTCCTGCGGGACGACGGTGACGCCTTCCGGCACCAGGTCATGCAGGCTGTCGGCGATCTTGGTCGAGAAGCTTTCGGCGCGCAGCGAGCCGCTGATCACGGCGAAGGTGAGGGCTTTGGCCATGGGGGGTGTCCTTTGTCCTGTAGCGGGTTTGGTACGGTAACGCGCCGCGGCGCAGAAAGTTCACCGGGACGTGGCGGGAGCCGTAGGGTGGCCCGGCTCGTGGAGGAGGCGGCGGAGGTCTACGAGAAACGGGGGCTGTTCCGGACGCGGTATTGAGGGACGGCGATTCGTTGGTTAACGGCGTTGTTTCGAAGGGATTTCGACGTCGGTATCCCGTCGGTATTTCGTCGGTATCGCGTCGGTTCCGGGGTCTGTGACGGCGGGGGTTGATGTATCGCCCCGCGCGCAACACGCGAGATGTGGGGGGCGGCGCAACACCCACGGCGGCAGGCCTGCCCGACCGTCAATGCAGGACGGCAGCGTGGGTCAGAGCGTTCGGTCGAGCATCGCATCGACCATGAAACCGACCACGTCCCGGGCCTGGGCCGGGGACGCGCCGGCGACATCGATCAACGCGATCAAGGCTTCCATTCCGGTCGAGGCCGACAGGGCGCAGACGAGCGTTTCCTTCTGGTCGTCACTCAGCCCGGTGTCATGTTCCGAGAGCGCACGGTGAAACATGGCGACGCGGCGACCGCCCCGCGCGGCCACCCTGCTTTCGGCGGACCATGCGCGCATCGACGCGGCGAGGAACTGCCGGAACTCGGGTTCGTTCTTGAGGGCGAGATCGAGGAAGTACAGGCAGATCGCCTTGAGCTTGCCGCGCAGGTCCGTGGCGCCGCTGACGACGGCGTCGTAAGGCTTCACCGCGATGTCGAGCACGGCTTCTGCCACAAGGAGGTCGGCGTCGGAAAAATACCGGTAGCTGGTGGCCTTGGAGATGCCGGTTTCGGCGGCGGCGGCGGCGACGGTTACGGGTTTGCCGTCCGAAAGCAGTTTGCGGGCCCCGTCGAGAATGGCCTGTCGCGTGCGCGCGCGCTGTGCGGATCGGCCTTTGGTCTTGGGCATCGCGGAATCCGTAGCTTGAAGTTCGTGAGACTATTGTCTTATTGTGAGACATGTGTATCATGAATCGGGTATCGCTGCAAACAAGGATTGTCGACATGGCACCGCTACCGCGCACCTATGATGTCTTGAATATTCTGCTGAAGTTCCATGCCTTTCCGGAAGAGACGGACGGAAAGTACTGTCTCGTCGAGTGTCTCGTGCCCGTCGGGGCCGGTGCGCCGCCCAACCATCATGCCGGCGAGACGGAGGGGTTCTTCATCCTTGACGGGCAGGTTGCCTTCAACATCGGCGGAACGGACAGGATCGCGGGAGCCGGTGAATTTGTCGCGGTGCCCGACGGTGAGACCCACGCGTTCCAGGCCATTGGCGAGGGCCCGGCGCGGCTGCTCATCCTGAATGCCCCCGGGCATATGCACAAAGCCTTCTTTACCGGCATCGGCACGCCGCTTCCGGAGGACCAGACGACATTGCCAACGCCGTCCGAGCCGGATTTGGGTGTGGTTCTGAAGGTTGCGGAACAGGCGGGCATGACGATCTCGGCCCCGCAATAATCATGCCCTTGGGCGAAGGGGAGGGACATTCGCCTCGCAGCATCGGTCAGTCCGGGGTCCGATCGGTCGTTGAGCCCTTGTCCGGGGTCACTCTTGTTTCCCCGGACAAGCAGACGGGCGGCGGCCGGGGCGCCTGTAAGCCCGTCTGCCGGCACATGCGCCTCGGGCGAGGCTGGGATCGTCGGCCGTGTCGTTGGCGGCGGGGCGACGTTGACGGGGGGCGCCGGCCCGCTTAGGTCTTTGGGAAACGGAGGATGGCCCGATGACCGAAGCGCTGATCGTGATCGACATGCAGTATGATTTCTGCCCCGGCGGTGCGCTGGCGGTGGAGGGGGGCGACCTGATCGTGCCCGGGATCAACGCGCTGATCGACGAGTTCCCGGCGGTGATCCTGACGCAGGACTGGCACCCGGCGGGGCATTCCTCCTTCGCGTCGAGCTACAAGGACAAGGCGCCGTTCGACACGGTCGAGATGTCCTATGGCACGCAGGTTCTGTGGCCGGATCATTGCATCCAGGGCAGCGAGGGCGCGGCGTTTCATGCCGATCTCGACACCGACAGCGCCGACATGATCGTGCGCAAGGGGTTCAACCCGTCGATCGACAGCTACTCGGCGTTCTTCGAGAACGATCACGAAACGCCCACGGGCCTGCATGGCTATCTGCAGACGCGGGGGATCGAACAGCTGACCATGGTGGGGCTGGCCACGGATTTCTGCGTGAACTTCTCGGCCGTGGATGCGGCGAAGCTGGGCTATGACGTGACCGTGCTGACAGAGCTGTGCCGGGGGATCGACCTTGACGGGTCGCTTGCCGCGGCGCTGGAAGGGATGAAGGGCGCGGGCGTCAAGGTGGTCTGAATGGCCGGGCTGGAGCGGGAGATCGCGGCCTGCCGGATCTGTGCCCAGCGGTTTGCCGAGACGGCCACGGGGCATGAGCCGCGCCCGGTGGTGTGGTTCCGGCCGGGGGCGCGGATGCTGATCGCGGGGCAGGCGCCGGGGGCAAGGGTGCACCAGTCGGGCAAGCCGTTCGATGACCCGTCGGGCGACCGGCTGCGCGACTGGCTGGGGCTTTCGGCCCACGAGTTCTACGATACCGCGCGGGTGGCGATCGTGCCGATGGCGTTCTGTTTCCCGGGGTATGATGCGAAGGGCTCGGACCTGCCGCCGCCGAAGGTGTGCGGGCAGACATGGCATGACCGGGTGATGCAGGAGCTGGCGAGCGTGCGGCTGCGCGTGCTTGTGGGGGGCTATGCGCACAAGTATCACCTGGGCGTGAAAACCGGGGTGACGGAGACGGTGAAGGCATGGCGCGAACGGGCGCCGGAGGTGTTCACCCTGCCGCACCCGTCGTGGCGGAATACCGCGTGGTTGCGGAAGAACCCGTGGTTCGAGGCGGAGGTGCTGCCGGCGCTGCGGGCAAGGGTGAAAGAGGTGATGGATGACTGAGGCGACACGGCTCGACGCGGCGCATGCGAAAATGGAAGCGGCGCCGGAGGACGAGGGCGCGCGGCTCGATTTCTACGGGCAATTGGCGGCGTCGGAGCTGTTCCTGTTGCTGGAGCGCGAGGCGGAGGGCGAGCGGGTGACGCCGCGGACCTTCGACGTGGAAGGGCAGGCTTTCGTGCTGGTCTTCGACGGCGAGGACCGGCTGGCGCAGTTTGCCGGGGGCGAGGCGCCCTATGCGGCGCTGTCGGGGCGGGCGGTGGCGGAGATGCTGGCGCCGGCGGGGCTTGGGCTTGGGCTGAACCTCGACGTGGCGCCCTCGGCGATGCTGTTGCCTTCGGAGGCGGTGGCGTGGCTGGCCGGAACGCTGGGGCAGGGCCCGCGCGAGGTGGAGACGAAGGTGCGGGCGTTCACGGCGCCGGGTGGTCTGCCCGAACGGTTGCTGACCGCGCTCGATGCGCGGCTGGCGAGCGCCGCGGGCCTGGCGTCGAGCGCCTACCTTGTCGGCGTGGAATACGAGAGCGGGGCCGAGGGGCACATGCTGGGCGTGATCGACGCGGTGCCGGGGGCCGAGGGGGCGCTGGCCCGGGCGGTATCGGACCTGTTGCAGTTCTCGGGGCTGGAGGCGGCGGCGCTGGACGTGGCGTTCTTCCGGGCCGAGGATGCGGCGGCGGCGCGGCTGGCAAGGGTGGGGTTGCGGTTCGACCTGCCGGGGCCGGAGACGGTGCGCGCGGCGCCGGGCGCGGCGCCGGGGATGGACCCGGCGAAGCCACCCCGGCTGAAATAGGCGCGCGGTGCGACACGACGATTGACCGGCGCGGCGGGCGAGGCGATATTCCCCGCATGGTACGGATTTTCTTCACTCTTCTGCTGCTTGCCCTGCCGCTTCCCGTGATGGCGCAGGCGCTGAGTTTCCCGCCGGTGGACGAGGCCGGGCAGGATGAAAGCTTTGCCGCCTATCGCGAGCGGCTGATCGAGGCGGTGGTCGCGCGGGATGTCGAGGCCATCATCGGGATGGCGTCGGAGGACATCAAGCTGAGCTTCGGCGGTGCTTCGGGTCACGCGGCGCTGCGCGAGTTCCTGACGGTCGATCCGCAGACCTTCCCCGAGGGCCAGCGGCACGAGGCGCCGGCGCTGCGGCAGCGCAACTGGGCCGACCTGGAGACGGTGCTGCGGATGGGCGGGGTGTTCGACGGCGAGGGGCGGTTCGTGGCGCCCTATACCTGGTCGTTCCAGCAGCCGGACGGGATGGACCCGTTCGAGGTGATGTTCGTGACCGGCACGGGCGTGGCGATGCGCGACCGGCCGATCCGGTACGGGGAGGTGACGGCGTGGCTCGACCATGACGTGGTGCGCCATCTCGACTGGGTCAGCGGCACGCCCTATGTCGAGGTCGCACGGTCGGATGACACCAGGGGGTTCGTGCACCGCGACTACTTGCGGGCGCTGGTGGACTACCGGGCGTTTTTCGAGAAGCGGGACGGTGCGTGGAAGATGGTGACCTTCATCGCGGGGGATTGAACGGCCCCTGCTTCTTCTGGCCGAAAATATCCCGGGGAGTTTGAGGGGCTGGCCCCTCAATCCCGCCGGTGTCTCAATACCCCTGGTCGCGGTCGACGAGGTAGAGGAAGGGTTCGCCCGCTTCGCCCCGGCGGATGTTCTCGGCCACCACGCGGGCCGCGGTGGCGGGGCGGGTTTCGGCGGCGATGTGGGGGGTGACGGTGACCTTCGGGTGGTGCCAGTAGGGGTGATCCCCGGGCAGGGGTTCGGTGCGGAAGACGTCGAGCGTGGCGTGGGCGACCTGGCCGAGGTCGAGCGCCGCGAGCAGGGCGTCGTCGTCGATCAGGGGCCCGCGGCCGGGGTTGAGGATGACCGCGCCTTTCGGCAGGAGGGCCAGCGATTCCGGGTTGATGATGTTCGTGGTGGCCGGCGTGTCGGGCAGCAGCAGGACGAGCACCTGCGCCGTCTTCAGCGCCTCGAGAAGCCCATCGTCGCCGGAGAGGCAGGTGATGCCCTCGACATCCTTCTGCGTGCGGCTCCAGCCGGTGACGGGGAAGCCGATGCCGGCGAGCATCCGCCCCGCCGCCTGCCCGAGCTGACCGAGGCCGAGGATGGTCACGGGCCGGTCGCGGGCGAGCGGGGGGTTGTGCTGTGACCAGTCGCCCGGCTTGCGCGCGAGGTCGAGATCCATCTCGAGATGGTAGCGCAGGGTGTGGCCGGTGACCCATTCCGCCATGCCGTTTGTGAGCCCTTCCTCGACCATGCGGGTGAGCGGCTGGGTCAGGGTCTCGTTGCCGACGATCTGCTCGACCCCGGCCCAGAGGTTCATCACCGCCTTGCAGCGCGTGTAGGCCGTGAAATCCTGCACCGGGCCGTTGGGGGCGTAGATGATGTAGTCGACGGTTTCGGGCGGATGATCGGTGGCCAGCGCCACGTCGAGGCCCTGCCGGGCGAATTCGGATTTCAGGATGGGTTCGTAGCTTTCCCACCGCTCGGGGCGGGCCGCGAAGAGGACGTTGAGGGTCATGGATTACCTTGGTCTGTGGATATGGGCGCTTTGCACCAGGCCAAAGCCCAGCATCAGGATCAGCATGGCGGAGCCGCCGTAGCTGACCAGCGGGAGCGGCACGCCGACCACGGGGGCGAGGCCCATCACCATCGACATGTTGACCGCGAAGAACAGGAAGAAGGTGATCGCCACGCCCAGCGTGAGGAGCGAGGAGAAGCGGTCTCGGTTGGTCATGGCCGAGGAGATGCAGAACACGATGATGAGCGCGTAGAGCGCCAGCAGCGAGACCGCGCCGACGAAGCCGAATTCCTCGGCGAGCGTGGTGAAGATGAAGTCGGTATGCTTCTCGGGCAGGAAATTCAGCCGCGACTGGGTCCCCTGCATGAAGCCGCGCCCCGTCCAGCCGCCGGAGCCGAGGGCGATCTTCGACTGGGTGATGTGGTAGCCCGCGCCGAGCGGGTCGGTGGAGGGGTCGAGGAAGGTGTCGATGCGGCGGTACTGGTAGTCGGCCAGCATCTGCCAGTCGGTGCCGCGGCTGCGGAACACCGCCGTGATCAGCCCGCCGATGGCGGCGATCACCACCGCGAAATAGGCCCAGTGGACGCCGGCGAGGAACATCAGCGCGCCGCCGCCCATGATCAGCAGGATCGAGGTGCCGAGGTCGGGCTGGCGCAGCACGAGCGCCACCGGCACGATGATCAGGATCACCGGGAAGATCACCCAGAGCGGGCGGGAAAGGCGCGACATGGGCAGCCAGTCGTAATAGGCCGCGAGCACCATGATCAGCGTGACCTTCATCAGCTCGGAGGGTTGCAGGCGCATGACGCCGAGGTCGATCCAGCGCTGGGCGCCCTTGCCCTCGGTGCCCACCAGTTCCACCGCCACCAGCAGGATGACCGATACGAGGTAGGCCAGCACGGACATGTTGCGCCAGAACCAGATCGGCACCATGCCGATCATGAACATCGCCACGAAGCCGAGCGCGTAGCGTTTCATCTGCGGCTCGGCCCACGGGTTGAACGAGCCGCCGGCGACCGAGTAGAGCATCAGGAAGCCGATGCCCGCCACCGCGGTGAGCAGGATCGCGAGGCCCCAGTTGAAGTAGAGCACCTTGCGGATGCCCGCCGGCGTGGTCTTGACCGTGTACTCGAGATAGCTCATGCGCGGTCGCTTTCGTCACCGGTGGGGCCGGGGCGGTACTGGCGCAGTTGCTCCTGCTGGGTCTGGATGCGGCCGCGGTCCTTCGAGGGGTAGGCCGAGAGCGGCGGGTCGCCGCCGTAGAGCGCCTGCAGGGTGATGTCGCGGGCGATGGGGGCCGCCACGGACGAGCCGCCGCCGCCATGTTCGACCACCACCGCGACCGCGACCTTGGGGTTGTCGAAGGGCGCGTAGTCGACGAAGAGCGCGTGGTCGCGCTGGCGCCAGGGCAGGTCCTCGTTGCGGCGCACGCCGGAGGCGCGCTCGCCCGAGGAGATGTTGCGCACCTGGCTGGTGCCGGTCTTGCCGGCCATGCGGAAGGCATCCTCGATGATGCGGCTGGAATAGGCCGTGCCGCGCCGGTCGTTGGAGACGGCGAACATCGCCTTGCGGACCTCGCGCAGGCTGTTCTCGTTGATGCCCAGCGACGGCCCCACGCCCGAGGGCTGTTCGACCCCGTCGATCGACTTGATGACCCGCGGTTTCACCTCGCGCCCGGTGGCGATGCGGGCCGACATCAGCGCCAGTTGCAGCGGCGAGGCCAGCACGAAGCCCTGCCCGATGGAGGCGTTGACGCTGTCGCCGACCACCCATTCGGCGTCGCGGTTGATGAGCTTCCATTCCTTTGTCGGCGCCAGCCCCGCGGCGACCGAGGTGAGCGGCAGGTCATGCTCGATGCCCACGCCCAGCTTGCGGGCCATCTCGGATATCTTCTCGATGCCCACGCGCAGGGCCATGTCGTAGTAGAACACGTCGCAGCTTTCGCGGAGCGAGCGGTGCAGGTCGACATTGCCGTGGCCGGCGCGCTTCCAGCAGTGGAAGCGGCGGTTGCTGACCTCGAGATGGCCGGGGCAGTAGACGGTTTCGGTGAGGTCCAGCTCTCCGGCCTCGAGCGCGGCCAGCGCGACGACCATCTTGAAGGTCGAGCCGGGCGGGTAAATGCCCTGCACCGCCTTGTTGGGCAGCGGGCGGTACTCGTTTTCGAGCAGCGCCTGGTAATTGGCGACGGAGATGCCGCGCACGAAGAGGTTGGGGTCGTAGCTGGGGGTCGAGGCGCAGGCGAGCAGGTCGCCGGTTTCGCAGTCGATCACCACGGCCGCCGCGCTTTCCTCGGAGAGCCGGGCGTGGGCGTAGGTCTGGAGCGCGTTGTCGAGCGAGATCTGGATATCCTTGCCCGAGGTGCCTTCCTGCCGTTCGAGTTCGCGCATCACCCGGCCGGCGGCGTTGACCTCGACCCGCTTGGTGCCGGCCTCGCCGCGCAGCAGCTCCTCGCGCTTGGCCTCGAGCCCGATCTTGCCGATCTGAAAGCGGGGGATCAGCAGCAGGGCATCGGGCGCGTCGATCCGCTCGAGGTCGCGGTCGCTGACCGGGCCGACATAGCCCACGACATGGGCATAGGCCTCGCCATGCGGGTAGCGGCGCGACAGGCCCACGTCTGGCGTGATGCCGGGCAGGGCGGGGGTGTTGACGGCGACGCGGCTGATGTCTTCCCAGCTCACGCGGTCGGCGATGGTGACGGGCGTGTCGCCGCGCAGGCGTTCGAGGTCGCGGCGGGCGCGTTCCAGTTCCTCGGGGTTCAGGTCGACCAGCTTGGACAGGCGGGCGATCACGTCCTCGACGTCGCCCGCTTCCTCGCGGACCATGGTGATCCGGTAGCTGGGCACGTTCTCGGCGATGGTCATGCCGTTGCGGTCGAAGATGCGGCCGCGGGTCGGCGGGATCAGGCGGATGTTGATGCGGTTCTCGTCGGCGAGCAGGCGGAACTGGTCGGCCTGCTCGACCTGGAGGTAGCGCATCCGGAGCGCCAGCGCGCCCACGAGGCCGGACATGCCCCCACCGACGATCAGCCCGCGGCGGGTGATCTTGCGGTAGCTTTCGGCGCTGTCTCGTGTCGGGCGTCTCATGAGCCGGGCCTCATCGCGTCAAGTTCGCCCGGCGCGACCTTGCGCACGCCGAGCAGGGATTGCGAGACCAGCACCACCAGCGGGTAGGCGATGAGGGTCATGAGCATCTGCATCAGGCTGAGGCCCAGCGGCGCCTGGTCGACCATCATCACGCCGAGGATCAGCCGGTAGCCGATGGTCATGGCCGCGAGCGTGGTGGCGACGCTGACCCATTCGACCGGGAAGGTGAGGTCGCGCAGGTCGGGGGCGCGGGCGCGGAGCGTCTGGCTGCCGATCAGCACCAGCGCGGCCCAGAGGCCGGGCGGGCGGTGAAACAGCAGGTCGCAGAGCAGGAAGATCGCCGCCACCAGCAGGGGCGGGACGAATTCGGGCCGGCGCAGGCCCCATGCGAGCGTGAAGGCGAGGATGAAGTCGGGCCCCGCCCAGCCGCGCGGCAGGGTGTCGAGCGGCAGCAGGCGCAGGAAGACGAACAGCGTGCAGATGCCGACGAAGAGGGCGCGCATGGCCCAGAGATATGTCTGGCTGCGCTCAGCCATCGGCGGGCTCGGCTGCAATGGCGCCGGTGGCGGCGGCCTCGGGCGTGACGGGGTTGGGGATCGGGCCGAAGGGGGTGACGAGGCCGCCCGGGTCGGTGATCCGCTCGTCGCGCCAGTTGCGCAGGACGCGGAGGAATTCGAGCCGCTCGTAATCGGCCGAGAGGCGCACGCGGAGGCGGCCGCCGGGATCCTTGGCCAACTGGCCCACGTGCAGCCCGGCGGGGAAGACCCCGCCATCGCCCGAGGTGATCAGCCGGTCGCCGGGGCGCACGCGGTCGGGCGCCTCGATGAAGCTGACGGTGGGGGAGGGAGTGTTGTCGCCCGAGACCAGCGCCTGCTGGCCCGAGGGTTCGATGGTGACGGGGATGTGGCTGGAGGTGTCGGTGAGCAGGATCACCCGCGCGGTGTTGTCGCCCACGCCCGAGATGCGCCCGACGAGGCCGAGGCCATCCATCGCCGCCCAGCCGTCGACGATGCCGTCGCGGGCGCCCACGTTGATCAGCACCGATTGCCGGAAGGGCGAGCCGCTGTCGGCCAGCACCACGCCGGTGACGAAGGTGAGGCGCGGGTCGAGCTGGACGTTGTTGAGATCGAGCAGGCGGGCGTTTTCCTGTTCGAGCTGGAGCGCGGCCTCTTTCCAGGCCTTCATCTGCTGCAGCTCGCGGCGGAGTTCCTGGTTCTGCTGGTAAATGCGCTGGTAGCTCTGGAAGTCGTGGATGATGTTGACCGCGCCGGTGACCGGCGCCATCGCCCAGTCGAAGCTGGGCACGACCCGGTCGATCACCTGGGCGCGGAAGCGTTCGATGCGGGGGCTGTCGATGCGCCAGATCAGGAACAGGCCGAGCAGGCACAGCAGAAGCACGCCCACCAGAAGGCGCCTGAGCTGGCCGGAATAATCCCCGTCCTGGTTTCTGTCCTTTGCCAACGGCTGCCCCTTCGTCAGACAGGTGGATGGCGTGGAGTGGCCGGAACGTCAGCCGGTCTGCGGCATGGGCTCCGGTCCGCCTTCTACATCAATGGGTTCGCGGCGGTCCGCGCCGGTCTTTCCGGTCGAGGATAGCGCAGATCGCCTTAGCTGTCGTAGTCTATCGCGTGTCGGAGCTGTTTTTCAAACTCCAACGCCTTGCCGGTGCCGAGGGCCACGCAATTGAGGCTGTCATCGGCTATCGAAACGGCAAGGCCGGTCTGTTCGCGCAGGGCGAGGTCGAGATCGCCCAGAAGGGCGCCGCCGCCAGTGAGCATGACACCCCGGTCGACGATATCCGCCGCGAGGTCGGGCGGGGTGGTCTCGAGCGCGGTCATCACCGCCTCGCAGATCGCCTGGACGGGCTCGGCCAGCGCCTCGGCCACCTGGGCCTGGGTGATCTCGGTTTCCTTGGGCACGCCGTTCAGCAGGTCGCGGCCGCGGATCTGCATCGAGGTGCCGCGCCCGTCATCGGGCATCCGGGCGGTGCCGATCGAGGTCTTGATGCGCTCGGCCGTCGACTCGCCCACCAGCAGGTTCAGCTGGCGGCGCAGGTAGTTGATGATCGCCTCGTCCATCCGGTCGCCGCCGACGCGGATCGAGCGGGCATAGACGATGTCGCCCAGCGACAGGACCGCCACCTCGGTGGTGCCGCCGCCGATATCGACGACCATGTTGCCGGTCGGGTCGGTGATGGGCATGCCCGCGCCGATCGCCGCGGCGATGGGTTCGGCCACAAGGCCCGCGCGGCGGGCGCCGGCGGAGAGCACCGACTGGCGAATCGCGCGTTTTTCCACCGGGGTGGCGCCGTGGGGTACGCAGACGATGATCTTGGGTTTCGAGAAGGTCGAGCGCTTGTGGACCTTGCGGATGAAGTGCTTGATCATCGCCTCGGCGGTGTCGAAATCGGCGATCACGCCTTCGCGCATCGGGCGGATCGCCTCGATGCTGCCCGGTGTCCGGCCCAGCATGAGCTTGGCGTCTTCGCCGACGGCGAGCACTTTCTTGACCCCGTCCTTGACGTGGTAGGCCACCACCGAGGGTTCCGACAGGATGACGCCGCGACCCTTGACGTAGACCAGCGTGTTCGCAGTCCCGAGGTCGATCGCCATGTCCGACGAGAAAAGCCCGGGGATATTACTGAAGATTGACATCTGCGCCTGCTGATCCATCGCCCAATTGATACCTTGGCCGCCGAGTCGCGAGCCCGGAAGCCGTGTGAGTTATAGAGTGGGTGCGGCACGGGTGAAAGGGGCAGTTTTCAAAGGGGTGAGCGTTATTATGCCGGATCGCGGGCCGTGGCGCGGCCCATGGCGGAGATCATGCCGTTTTCGAGCCAGCCGCGAAGATGGGCCGCCATGCGTGCGGCGGTGGTGTCGGGCTCGTCCAGCATGGCGGCGGCCTCGCACAGGCGGGCGAAGTCGTGGCCCTGTCGGGCGAGGTCGAGCAGCGGGCCTTCCCCGCCGGTCAATTCCGCGTGATGGCTGTTCAGGTCGCGGCGCCACGCGACGATCCACCGCAGGTCCCGGGCCCTTGCGGGGGGCGGCGGGGTATTCCCGGCGCGGAGCGCGCGGAAGATGTCGTAGGCGTTGGTCTGCATCGGCAGGAGGGTGAGCGAGGGGTGGAGGGTGAAGACGGTTTGTTCCGGGTGGTCGGCGATGGCGGCGAGGTCTTCGGGGGTGGCGACGGGCGCGTCGGGCGCGTCGAAGGCATCGCGGATGGCGCGTTCGAGGCGGGCGATCTCGGGCAGGGCGGGGACCTGGGCGGCGATGGGTTGCCCGGCGAGGTATTCGGGCAGGGCGTGGCCGATCCAGCGGGCATTGCGCGAGGTCGAGGGGTGGGCGCGGAGATAGGATGTGGCGAGGTCGCGGAAGGCCGTGTCGCCCATGAAGCTCCAGAGCGTGTCGTAGTCTTCACCAAGGATGTTGACGAGGCGGATCTCGTAGGCGTCCTGGTAGACGGCGAGGCGGCTTTCGGCGGTGGTGCCTTCGGGCACGGAGAGGCTGTCGAGACTTGTGGACTGGCGGTGGAGCACGTCGTTCTGCAGCGCCGCCTGCAATTCCGCGAGGGTGCGGGCCATGGGTCAGGCGACTTTCAACTGGTCGGGGGCGAGGGTGTCCCGGGCGATCTGCCGGGCGCGGGCAAGCTCGGCCAGCAGCTCGGACAGGGGCGGGATGTTGTCGTCGCGCTCGATCATGGTGGAGACGGGGCC
>Ga0189287_100156_pt1 | contig 38218 bp, 43 predicted proteins | sample UW86minimetaG_FD_130319 | JGI IMG/M metagenome (GOLD analysis project Ga0189287, IMG submission 130319) | Marine microbial communities from the Costa Rica Dome - UW86 mini metaG | ecosystem: Environmental > Aquatic > Marine > Oceanic > Photic zone | place: Costa Rica: the Eastern Pacific... | reverse complement strand
GCGAGGGCCGGGAGGCAAGGCTGGTGCTTCTCCGGGCGCGAAAGGGCGGGCGTGCGGAGTTTCGCCTGCACGACGGCTGGATCGTGCACGCGGGGGTTGCGCATCCGGGAGACCGAGAAAACTATACTGCGGCGACCGCCTCGGTTCTGCGTCAAGGCAAGGCACTGCCGTTTTCCGGCTCATTTTAACAGCATTTGAATCGCATAGTTCCGCTTATGCTGCGCCTGCAGCGTGACAGAGTCATAAATCTGTGATGCACTGAAAAGGTGCATAACGCACATCAGCAACGAGAGGAGACGCCAATGAGCTTGAGTTCACATGTCGAGGAACTGAAGAAGAAACATCAAACCCTCTCCGAACGGGTCGAAGAAGTACAGCGCTCTCCGGGCGCGTCCGACTTCGAAATCGCCGAACTCAAGAAGCAGAAACTGCGCCTCAAGGAAGAGATCGCACGCCTGTCGGAAGACGCCTGAATGGTATCGTCCGCCGTGAATTGCCGAGGTTGATGACAGCCGTCATGGCGTGATTTCACGGGCCTGATCAAACAGATAGCCAGTTGCGTATCTGCGCGACCAGCGGGCGTTTTGTGCGCCGCCAAACCTCACGAAACACCACCACGGAACGCGAAAAGGGGCCGGTCAAGATGACCGGCCCCGTTGTGCTTGCGCGATTGCATCCGGAGATTCAGCCGAAGAACTGCGCGCCGTTGGCCGAGATGGTCGAGCCGTTGATGAACTGCGCGTCGTCGGAGGCAAGGAAGGTGACGCAGCGAGCGATCTCTTCCGGCTCGCCAAGGCGGCCGGCGGGGATCTGGGCGACGATCGACTCGCGCACCTTTTCCGGCACGGCCATCACCATCTCTGTCGCGATGTAGCCGGGGCAGACGGCGTTGGCGGTGATGCCGGCGCGCGCGCCTTCCTGGGCGAGGCTGCGGACGATGCCGATGTCGCCTGCCTTGGTCGCGGCATAGTTGACCTGGGCGAACTGGCCCTTCTGGCCGTTGATCGAGCTGATCACGATGACGCGGCCGAACTTGCGTTCGCGCATGCCGGGCCAGACCGGGTGAACGGTGTTGAAAACGCCGGTCAGGTTGGTGTCGATCACCTCCTGCCATTGCTCGGGGCTCATCTTGTGGAAGGGCGCATCGCGGGTGATGCCGGCATTGGCGACGACAATGTCGATCGGGCCAAGCTCCTCCTCGACCTTGGCGATGCCGGCCTTGCTGGCCTCGTAGTCGGCCACGTTCCACTTGTAGGTCTTGATGCCGGTGGCCTCTGTGAAGGCGGCGGCCTTTTCGTCATTGCCGGCATAGGTGGCGGCGACGTTGTAGCCTTCGGCCTTCAGCGCCTTCGAGATGGCCTCGCCGATGCCTCGGCTGCCGCCGGTCACGAGTGCAGTTCTTGCCATGTGATTCCTCCAATTCATTACTTGGCTTGGCAACGGTGTTACCGATACGGGCTCAGGTACGCAACATTGTTACTCTCGTAAAATCCGCTTCGCGTCCGCCGCGCCCATCTTCCATGTCTCCAGCAGCTTGGCGGGGTCAGTGAAGTCAATCTTGTCGGCCGGTGTCTCACTGCCGGGATGCACGTAATAGCGGCTGTCGTCGTCGGGCAGCCGCTTGTAGTCGCGCGTCAGCAGGATGAGGGTCTCACCCTCGTCGGGCTCGGGCATGGGCGCCTGATCGGCCATGCCGCCATCCACCACCGGGCGGCCATCCCAATGGGGCGGCTTGAAGACCGGCGGGATGACGGCGGCGGCACAGACGAGGTCATCCAGAACCCTCTCCCGCGCGGCCTTGTTGGCGTCGACCAGGGAATAGTCGAGCCCCATCTTCTCGGCCCAGTCGAAATGGGGCGCGTTCTTGATGTGCAGCTCGGCCTCGTAGGCGAGGGTCATCGCCGCGCCCGAAAGGGCGGGCGGGAGCGGGTCGGGCGGGTGCGCGATGAGGATCTGGAATTGCGGGCCGTCGGCGATCTTTGACTGCACCGCGTCGTCGAGCGCCTCGGAGACGACTTCGCAATAAAGGGTCTGGTGCGGCGTCAAGCCGCTGTCGTCATCCTCGAACAGGTTGATATTGCTGTCCTGCTCCTCGAACCGGGCGCACATGACCTGAAGCAACCTGTCCTCGATGCCGCCGAGCCACGCTGCACCGGCAAGGGCGCCGCCCGACACGCCGGTGATCCGCGCGGGCTTGAAATGCCGGGTCTTTTCAAGTTCCTGCATGAACCCGCCTTGCCAGAAACACCTCAGGCCTCCGCCGGAAAAGACGATTTGCTTGGGGTTTTCGGGCAGAATCTGGCGCATGAAAAAAGGCGGGGCCGAAGCCCCGCCGTTTCTGTCTTACGGGCGTTCGACGCACATGGCGACGCCCATGCCGCCACCGATGCAGAGCGTGGCGAGGCCTTTCTTGGCGTCGCGGCGCTTCATCTCGAAGAGCAGGGTGTTCAGAACGCGGCAGCCCGAGGCGCCGATCGGGTGGCCGATTGCGATGGCGCCGCCGTTCACGTTCACGATCGAGGGATCCCAGCCCATGTCCTTGTTCACGGCACAGGCCTGCGCGGCGAAGGCTTCGTTGGCTTCGACGAGGTCGAGGTCATCGACGCTCCAGCCTGCCTTTTCCAGCGCCTTGCGGCTGGCGCTGATCGGGCCCACGCCCATGATCGACGGGTCGAGCCCCGCGGTGGCGTAGGAGGCGATGCGCGCGAGCGGCTCAATGCCGCGCTTCTCGGCCTCATCGGCGCTCATCAGCAGGACGGCGGCGGCACCGTCGTTGATGCCCGAGGCGTTGGCGGCGGTGACGGAGCCGTCTTTCGCGAAGGCCGGTCGCAGCTTCTGCATTGCGTCGATGGTGGCGCCGTGGCGGATGTATTCGTCCTTGTCGACCACGATGTCGCCCTTGCGGGTCTTGACCGTGAAGGGCGTGATCTCGTCCTGGAACCTGCCGGCGTTCTGGGCGGCTTCGGCCTTGTTCTGCGAGGCGACGGCGAACTCGTCCTGCATCTCGCGGGTGATCTGCCACTGGTTGGCCACGTTCTCGGCGGTCTGGCCCATGTGGTAGCCGTTGAAGGCGTCCCAGAGGCCGTCGCGGATCATGGTGTCGATGTACTTCACGTCGCCCATCTTGTGCCCGGCGCGCAGGTGCGCGGCGTGAGGCGAGAGGGTCATGTTTTCCTGGCCGCCGGCGGCGATGATGCTGGCATCGCCAAGCTGGATGTGCTGGGCGCCCAGCGCCACGGCGCGCAGGCCCGAGCCGCAGACCTGGTTGATGCCCCAGGCGGCGCTTTCGATCGGCAGGCCGGCGTTGACATGCGCCTGGCGGGCCGGGTTCTGGCCCTGGGCGGCGGTCAGCACCTGGCCGAGGATGGTTTCCGACACTTCGGCCTTGTCGATGCCCGCGCGCTCGACGATGGCTTCGAGCACGGCGGTGCCGAGATCGTGGGCCGGGGTGTTGGCAAATGCGCCGCTGAACGAGCCGACGGCGGTGCGTGCCGCGGATGCGATAACTACGTTGGTCATGTCTTCCTCCACCAGGTGACTGCGTGACCGGAGGCGCCCCGGCGCCCGCCATGGGTGCCTGTGCGGACTCCCCCGCCTTGGCTGGGTGATACCGCATGGCTTGGGGCCCGGCAACGGTTGGATTGTCACAGGAGGCGGTCAGGCGGTGGCGGTTTCGCCGGTGTCGGATTCCCATGGGGGATGCACCGTGGGGGCGCCGAAGAAATAGCCCTGCAGGCAGTCCATCCCGATGGATTGGAGGAAGGCCGCGTCCTCGGCGGTTTCGACGCTTTCGGCGATGCAGACCATGTCGAAATGTTCGGCGATGGACATGAGCGCGCCGGTCAGGACCTGGTTGTCGGTGTCGCGGGCGACGCCGTGGATGAACTGGCCGTCGATCTTGAGGATGTCGAAGTAGAACTGCTTGAGATAGCGGAAGGAGGTGTAGCCCGAGCCGAAATCGTCGAGCGCGAAGCTGACGCCCTCGGACTGCATCTCGGTCATGAAGGCGATTACCAGCTCGGGCACGACGATGGCCGAGCTTTCGGTGATCTCGAGGATCAGGCGTTCGCCGGCGGTGGGGTCGGCGCGCAGGCCGTTGCGCAACGTCCGGATCCAGCGCGGATAGCCGATCGAGCGGGCCGACATGTTGATGGCGAGCCGCAGGTCGGGGTAGTCGTGCATTGCCCGAAGCCCCTGTTCCAGCGCGATGCAGTCGATGATGCGCCCGGTTTCCGTGGTCTCGATCTCGGCGATGAAATCGCAGGCGGGAATGATCCGGCCGGTGCTGTCCATCACCCGGATTAATCCTTCGTAAAAGGCGGGCTTTCCCGGCGCGCCGGAGGGCACGATGGCCTGGTAGGCCAGCATCGCGCGATCGTTCTGGACCGCGTCGGTTACCATTTCGATAACCGACCGGTCCCGGCTGGTCACGGCGAAGTTCAGCGGGTTGTCATGCCCGGCCGGAATGTCGGCCCAGTTACTTGGATATTTCCCCATTTGCGCGCTCCTGATTGCACCCGCTTCACAGGGTGGGGCGCAGCCGCTAAGGAAGGCTTAAAGCGCGAATTTGAGCGACCGGGCCGGTCGGGGAGGCAATCCATGGGCGAAAGATGCGGCTGGGTGGGCGATGACCCGATCTACGAGGCCTATCACGACACCGAGTGGGGCGTGCCCGAATGGGACAGCCGGGCGCTTTGGGAGAAGCTGGTTCTCGACGGGTTCCAGGCGGGGCTGAGCTGGATCACGATCCTGAAGAAGCGCGACAATTTTCGCGCGGCTTTTCAGGGGTTTGACCCGAACGTGATTGCCGGATGGGGCGAGGCGGAGGTGCAGCGCTGCCTGGCGGATCCGGGGATCATCCGGCACCGGGGGAAGATCGAGGCGACGATTGGAAATGCCCGTGTCTGGCAGGAGATCGAGGCGGAACAGGGGTTCGACACGTACCTTTGGGCCCATGTCGGCGGCCGGCCGATCCAGAACCGGTTCGCAAGCCTGGCGGAGGTGCCGACCGAGACGGAAATTTCCCGAGCAATTTCAAAGGATTTGAAGAAAAGAGGCTTCAAGTTCTGCGGGCCGACCATCGTCTATGCCTTCATGCAAGCGGTGGGGATGGTGAACGACCATATCGTCACCTGCCCCTGTCACGAGCCGGTCCGAAAGCTGGGCTGAGGGGCCAAAAACCAACGTCGGTATAACGTCGGTATTTTGTCGGTATTGCGTCGGTGCGGTTTCGGTGCGGGCGCGGGGCTCGTCCGGCCTTTCGGCCGGCCTCGCGCGGGGGGATCAGTTGCCGGCGGGCGCGCGGGTATCGAGGAAGGTCTCGATCATTGGCAGCAGCGCGGGCTGTTCGAGGATCGTGAGATGCGTCGTGTCCGGCAGGATCGCGAGCTGTGCCCCGGGGATCGTGCGGTAGAGGTGGAGCGCGTGCTCGGGCTGGATGAAATCGGTGTCGCCGTTGACCACGAGGACCGGGACGCCGATGCCGGCGATGCGGTCGTCGGGCCAGCCCCAGTCGGAGGTGATGAAGGCGGTCATCTTCTGCATGGTCTGCGGCACGGTTTCGGCGCCGCCGGGGTTCTTGGCGGCGATCTCGGCCGCCATGTCGGCGAAATCCTCTTCGCTGGGCATGAGGGCCAGCACGTCCGGAGAGGGCTGGTAGTTCGGATCCTTCTGCATCTCGATCATGCCGGGCATGAAGCCCGAGGGCTGCGACGCGGCGGAGATCGCCACGACCGAGGCGACGCGCCCGGGGGCATTCACGGCAAGTTCCAACGCCAGCATGCCGCCGGCGGAGAAGCCCACCACGTGCACGCGGTCGACCGAGAGGGCGTCGAGCACGCCCAGCGTATCGAGGCGCATGGTCTCGGCCGTGAGCGGGCCGTCGTGCAGGGGCGTATGGCCGTGGCCCTGCTGCTCGACGCCGATCACGGTATGGGTTTCGGTCAGGGTGGGCAGCATGGCGCCGTAACTGGCCTCGAAGCTCATCATGCCGCCGTGGAGCATGAGCACCGGCACGGTGTCGGGGGTGAGTTCGCCGTGGACCTCGTAATAGATGTCGTGCCCGTCGACGGAGGCGGTGTCGGCCCCTGCGGGGGCGGCAAATGGCAGGAGGGCGAGCGGCAGGGCGGCGGCCCGGGATAAGCGTTTCATGTTCGAATGTCCTGTTGAGGGTGGTGCCCGGGGCTGGGGCCCCGGGTGGTACGCCGAGAGGTCAGCCGCGGCGGGCGGCCTCGATCGTGGCGATGTCGATCTTCTTCATCGGCATCATGGCTTCGAAGGCGCGCTTGCCCTCTTCCCCGCCGGCGGCGAGCGCGTCGGAGAGAACGCGCGGGGTGATCTGCCAGGAGATGCCCCACTTGTCGCGGCACCAGCCGCATTGCGATTCCTGCCCGCCGTTATCGACGATCGCGTTCCAGTAGCGGTCGGTTTCTTCCTGGTCGTCGGTGGCGACCTGGAAGGAGAACGCCTCGGAATGGGTGAACATCTCGCCGCCGTTCAGGCCGAGGCAGGGGATGCCCATGACCCTGAAGGTGACGGTGATGACGTTGCCCTTCTTGCCGCCGGGATAGTCGGAGGGCGCGCGGTGGACGCCCGTGACCTCGCTGTCGGGAAAGGTCGCGGCGTAGAAATTCGCGGCTTCCTCGGCATCATCGTTGTACCACAGGCAGACGGTGTTCTTGGGGGTGGTGGTCATCGTGTTGTTCTCCTCCACGCCTCGATCAGGCGGTTTCGGTTTCGCGGTCCGCGTCGGCGGCCTGCCAGTGGGCCATGTGATCGCGCATGGCGCGTTCGAAGGCGGGCCGGGCGGTGGCGCGGTCGAGGTAGGCGCTGAGGGCCCCGTGATCGGCGAGCCCGACTTCGGAGGCGACGTTGCGCAGGGTGTCGACCATGGCGATGTCGGCGATGCTGAAATCGCCGGCGATCCAGTCGCGTGTCGCCATGCGTTTCTCTATGGCGTCGAGCCGGGTTGTCGCGAAGGCGAAGGCGTGGTCGATGACGTCGCCCGAGGGGGGCGGGCCGAAGAAATCGGGGAACTTCTGCCCCAGCAGCATGACCTGCCAGTGCATCGTCGCCATCTCGACGGTGTTCAGCGCCGCGAAGAGCCACTGGCTGATCTCGGCGCGCCGGTCGTCGGGGAAGAGCGCGGTGCCGCGGGCCACGTGTTGAAGGATGGCGCCGGATTCGAAGAGGGTGAGGTCGCCGTCGCGGATGATCGGCACCTGTCCGAAGGGCTGCATGCCGAGATGCGCGTCGGATTTGGGGCGCGAGGGCACGGTGGCGGTTTCATAGGGCTGGCCGATCTCCTCGAGCGCCCAGCGGACGCGGAGGTCGCGGACGAAGCCGCGGGGGAAGTCGGGGACCCAGTCGAGGGTGTAAAGCGTGAGGGTCATGCTGCTGCCGCCTTTTCCTTCGAGTCGAACAGCGGCTCGAACCCGCCCCATGTCATGCGCATGCCGTCGAAGGGCATCTGCGACATGTCGTAATCGGCCATGTCGGCCTCCATCTGCTTGGCGGCGGCGTCGCAGGTAGCGCGGTCGGGCCAGGTGACCCAGCTGAAGAGGGGCATCTCGCCATCCTCGGCCTTGGTGGCGCGGTAGAAGTCGGTTTGCGTGCCATGGGGGACGTAATCGCCCCAGTTCTCGGTCATGCCGGTGGCGCCGAGCTTCTCGAACATCTGCCAGCCCTCGTCGGCCATGTCGGCATAGGCCTGGCGGTTCTTTTCCGGGACGGCGAGGATGAAGCCCTGGTAGTAGCCGGCATCGGCGAGGGTGCCGCGTTCGTAGACGGGTTCGAACCCGCCATAGATCATCCGGCTGCCGTCGAAGGGCATTTCGGACATGCTGGCCATGGCCGGGTCGGACATCATCTTTTCCCAGGCGGTGTCGGAGGTCGCCTTGTCGGGCCAGATGATCCAGGAAAACACGATGGATTCGTCGTCCTTGGCGTTCACCGCGCCGTAGAAGTCGGTGACCTTGCCCTTGGGTATATCGACGCCCCAGGTTTCGATCATGCGCGTGGCGCCGTGGGATTTCATGATCGGCCAGGCCTCGTTGCAATGGTCGAGGTACTTTTGCCGGTTCGCGGTGGGCACGGCCATGATGGCGCCGGTGTAATAGGTCATCTCGCGTCTTTCCTTTGTCCTGAACGGGGCGCCCGAATCGGGCCCGCTGACCTAGCGTGACACTTGCAGTAGTAAAAAACAACTGATAGTATGAAAACATGACTGAACAGGCGAAAACCCCCCGCCTTCGCTACGATGAAGGCTGTCTTGCCGCCCACGCGCTGAACCTGATCGGGGATCGCTGGGCGCTGCTGGTGGTGCGCGAGCTGGTGTTCGCGCCGAAGCGGTTCCAGATGATCCGGGCCGGGCTGCCGGGGATCACGGCGAGCGTGCTGACCGGGCGGCTGGGGCAGCTGGTCGAGGCCGGGGTGGTGGCGCATGATGTGCGGCTGGGGATCTACAGCCTAACGGATGCCGGGCACGGGTTGTTGCCGGTGCTGGAGGCTCTGTGCCGCTGGGCGCTGATGGTGCCGGGGCATGACCCGAGCCGGTTCATCAGCCCGACGGCGCTGATGATCTCGATGGGGGTGAACCTGTTGCCGGAGAAGGCCGGGGAAGCCGTGGCCGGGTTCGATTTCGGCAGCGAGGCGTTCGAGATGCGGGTGACGGGTGGAGAGGTTCGGACCGTGGCGGTCGAGAGGCCGGAGGCGCCTTTCTTGCTGAAGGGCAACGGGAACGGGATGGCCTCGGCCGTCTACGGGCGGCTGACGCTAGAGGAGTTGGTGGAGAACGGGCGGGTGAGCGTGACGGGCGATGCCGAAGCGGCGCAGCGTTTCGTGGCGATGTTCGGCCTGAGGCGCGAGGGGGCGCGTGACGCAACAGATTGACATGCGGGGCGGTTGGCCCCATATGGGCGCTGTCCGCTGCGCAGCCGCGTGAGCTTGCCGTGCCCCATAAAGGGCCATCAGCGACACCATACTTTCTAGGTCCCCATCACGCAGGGTTCTTGACGCAACGGCCGGATGGCGCGGGAGACGCCCGCCCGTTCCGAGGCCAGCGCAAACCCTCGACGGCCGCGATGCGGCCAGACGCAAAGGCCGCAGGGACGCGGCCCAAGAAGGATACCCTTTGCAAGATTTTTCCGAATTCGGCCTGTCGCCGAACATCATCGCCGCGCTGACCCGCGCCGGCATCGACAAACCGACCCCCATCCAGACCAAGGCGATTCCGCCGGCGCTGGAGGGGCATGACATCATGGGGCTGGCGCAGACCGGCACCGGCAAGACGCTGGCCTTCGGCCTGCCGCTGGTGGAGCATCTGCTGGCCAACCCCGGCAAGCCGTTGCCGAAGACGGTGAAGGCGCTGGTTCTGGCGCCGACGCGCGAGCTGGTGAACCAGATCGCGGACAATTTGCGCCCGCTGACCGAAGGCACCAAGCTGCGGGTCTTTACCGTGGTGGGCGGCCAGTCGATCAACAAGCAGATCGCGGCGCTGGGCCGGGGGACGGATATTCTCGTCGCCACTCCGGGCCGTCTGATCGACCTGATGGATCGCGGTTCGGTCGATTTGAGCCAGGCGAAATCGCTGGTGCTGGACGAGGCCGACCAGATGCTCGACATGGGGTTCATCCATGCGCTGCGGAAGATCGCGCCGAAGCTGGGCACGCCGCGGCGGACCATGCTGTTCTCGGCCACCATGCCGAAGCAGATGGAGGAGCTGTCGGGCGCCTACCTGACCAACCCGGTGAAGGTGCAGGTGGCGCCCCCGGGCAAGGCCGCCGACAAGATCACCCAGTCGGTGCATTTCCTCGACAAGGGCGACAAGCCGGGCAAGCTGCGCGAGATCCTGACGATGAACAGCGACGCGCTGACGCTGGTGTTCGCGCGGACCAAGCATGGCGCCGAGAAGCTGATGAAAGGGCTGGTGCGTGACGGGTACAACGCCGCCTCGATCCACGGCAACAAGAGCCAGGGTCAGCGCGACCGCGCCATCAAGGCGTTCCGCGAGGGCACGGTGACGGTTCTGGTGGCGACGGACGTGGCCGCGCGGGGGATCGACATTCCCGACGTGGGCTATGTCATCAACTACGACCTGCCGGAGGTGCCGGACAATTACGTGCACCGGATCGGGCGGACCGCGCGGGCCGGTCGCGAGGGCGAGGCGATTGCCTTCTGCGCGCCGGAGGATGCGGACCTGCTGCACCAGATCCAGCGGTTGATGAAGATCGAGGTGCCGGTGGCCAGCGGCGAGAGCCCGCTGCCGGCCAATGGCGCACGCGGACCGCGCAAGGGTGGCGGCCAGGGCCGTCGTCGCGGGGGCGGCGGGGGTGGAAACCCGGCCGCGAACAACGCTCCGGGCGGGGCGCCCAAGCGCAACCGCCGCAGGCGCCGCCGGAGCAAGGCCGCTTAAGGGAAACCTTTTGGAATCGGCGTGCAGATCGTATATCTGCACGCATCTGAGAACAGGACCGCCAGAGCCATGACCGACAGTGCCCCCATCACCCAGGATGTGCTGACGATCCCCCGGAAGCTTCCGGAGGGGCCGGTGAATATCGTCGGGCTGACCCGTGACAAGCTGCGGGAGGCGCTGATTGCCAATGGCACGCCCGAGAAGCAGGCCAAGATGCGGGTCAACCAGATCTGGCAGTGGGTCTACTGGTGGGGCGTGCGCGATTTCGAGGCGATGACGAACCTGTCGAAGGCGTATCGCGCGCAGTTGGCGGAAAAGTTCGTCATCGAGATCCCGGAGATGGTGAGCAAGCAGGTCAGCGCGGACGGGACACGCAAGTATCTCGCCCGCATCGCCGGCGGGCACGAGGTCGAGGTGGTGTATATCCCCGAGACCGACCGGGGCACCCTGTGCATTTCGAGCCAGGTGGGCTGTACGCTGACCTGTTCCTTCTGTCACACCGGTACGCAGAAGCTGGTGCGGAACCTGACCGCCGGGGAGATCGTGGGCCAAGTGATGATGGCGCGTGACGACCTGGGCGAGTGGCCCAAACCCGGCGAGGGCGCGGGAGAGAAACCGCGCCTGCTGTCGAACATCGTGCTGATGGGGATGGGCGAGCCGCTATACAATTTCGACAACGTGCGGGACGCGATGAAGATCGCCATGGATGGCGAGGGGATTTCCCTGAGCCGCCGGCGGATCACGTTGTCGACGTCCGGCGTGGTGCCGGAGATTGCCAAGACGGCCGAAGAGATCGGCTGCATGCTGGCGGTGAGTTTTCACGCCACCACCGACGAGGTGCGCGACAAGCTGGTGCCGATCAACAAGAAGTGGAACATCGCCACGCTGCTGGAGGCGCTGAAGGCCTATCCGAAGGCGTCGAATTCCGAGCGGATCACCTTCGAGTACGTGATGCTGAAGGACGTGAACGACAGCGACGAGGATGCAAGGCGGCTGGTGCAGCTGATCAAGGGCATCCCGGCTAAGATCAACCTGATCCCGTTCAACGAATGGCCTGGCGCCCCGCACCAGCGGAGCGACTGGGAACGGATCGAGCGGTTCGCGGATATCGTCTACAAGGCGGGGTACGCGAGCCCGATCCGGACGCCCCGGGGCGAGGACATCATGGCGGCCTGCGGGCAGCTCAAGTCGGCGACCGAGCGGCAGCGGAAATCGCGCAAGGCGATCGAGGCCGAGGCGGGGATGGGCTGAGCGTTTCCGTCCCGGTGCGGGCGGAATCCTGGAAAAATTCCGGGGTAGGACATTCGAATGTCCTACCCCGTTTTTTTGCAGAGAACGGCGCGTCGGCGCCCGGGGTCAGCCCGCCATGCGGTGCAGTACCTCGTCGCGGCGAATGAGGCGATGCCAGATCACCGCCATGGCGATATGGCCGAGGATCAGCAGCGCAAGGACCCAGCCCATTTCGCCGTGCAGTTCGGCGGGGGCCTGCATCCAGGCGATTTCCGTCTCGCGGGGGGCGAAGATCTGCCAGCCGAGATAGGAAAAGCCGCGATCGCTGCCGGCGGCGGCGAGGAGGCGGGTGAAGGGCACGATGACCATAAGCGCGTAGATCGCCACGTGGCCCGCCACCGCCGCCCGGCCGATGAGGTCTCCGGTATGGGCGGGCCGTCGGGGCAGGTTGGCCAGCCCCCACGCCCCGCGCAGCAACACCAGCAGGAAGAGCGTGGCGCCAAGGGGATAGTGGTAGCTCCAGAGCAGGTCGCGGGTGGCGTTCTCGCGCGGCAGCGCCCAGTGGGCGGCGGCGGAGAGGAACTGGGCCGCGAAGAGCAGGGCCATGCCCCAGTGCAGGATGCGCGTGATCAGGCCGTAGCGGTGGGGGGTGTCGGTGAGGGTGGTCATATACTCTCCGGTCATCTGTGGAATGGATGGTTTGAAATCGGCAGGTTCTGGGCCGGTTTAGAACAGGTAACACGTTGACCCTGAACCGGGTTGTCGCGAGCTCACGGAAATGTAACCGGGGGTGATGGGCCAGGCGCCAAGGATCGGGCCACGGTGCGGGGCAATGCCGGGAAAACGGGCCGGATTGTGATTGCCTCTGGCGGGGGGGCGCCTAGATTGGCGGTATGGTTTCGCCCGAGAACAGTTTTGCGCCCCTGCCGCAGCCGGACACCGCCGAGGGCGGGCCGCGCCTGACCGGTGTGGAGATCGAGCTGGGCGGGCTGGACGAGGCGCGCTGTGCAGATCTGTGCGCGCGGCACCTGGGCGGGGTGGCGCGGCAGGTTGACGAGGCAATCTGGCAGGTCGAGGGCAGCCGGATCGGGGGGCTGAAGGTCTATCTGGATACCGCGCTGCGCCATGCCGACAAGACTGCGCTCAGGGATGCCGCGTTGAGCCTTGGCCGGGAGGTGATCCCGGTGGAGATCGTGACCGACCCGCTGGACCACGAGGGCCTGATCGCGCTGGACGATCTGCGCGAGGCGCTGAGGCAGGCCGGTGCGCTGGGCAGCGGGGGCGGGCTGTTCTTTGGCTTCGGGGTGCATCTGAACGTGCAGGTGGCGTCGGACCGGGCGGAGGCGATCGTGCCGCCGCTCTTGGCCTATGCGCTGATCGAGGACTGGTTGCGGACCGCCAACCCGATCGACCAGATGCGCCGGGTGCTGCCCTTTGCGGCGCCCTATCCGCGGCGGCTGGTGCGGCGGCTGATCGCGCTGGGGCGCGGGGCGCGGCTGGGGCACGTGATGGATGCCTACGTGCAGGAGGCGCCGTCGCGGAATTTCGGGCTGGACATGCTGCCGGTCTTCGCGTGGATCGACGCGGCGCGCATCGAGTCGGTTCTGACCAGTGCCACCTCGGCGCGGCCGACCTTCCACTTCCGCCTGCCGGATTGCCGGATCGACGAGCCCGGCTGGTCGCTGGACCGGGAATGGCGGCGCTGGCGGACGGTGGAGCGGGTGGCGGCCAATGCCGATGCGCTGGCGGAGCTGTCGCAGGGCTGGGACGCGGCCCATGCGGGCGTGCCGCTGCCAAGGGCGTTCTGGGCCGAGCGGTGCGGCGCCGTGCTGACACAGCGGGGGCTGGCGGATGCGGGCGGGGGCCCGGCATGAGCCGGCCGGTGATCGCGGTCACCACCTCGCGCCGGTCGGGCTGGCGGATCTTCCCGCTGGTGGCGCTGAACGTCTGGATCGCCGGGGGCAAGTCGGTGCGCTGGGACGAGGCGGGCGAGGTCGACGTGCCGTCGGTGGACGGGGTGATCATCGGCGGTGGGGACGACATATCGCCCGACCTTTATGGCGGGCAGATCGTGACGTCGGCGCGGCTCGACCCCGAGCGTGACGCGATGGAGCGCGGGATAGTGGAGGCCTGTTTCGAGGCGAAGAAGCCGGTACTTGGCATCTGCCGGGGGAGCCAGATGCTCAACGTCGCACTGGGCGGGACACTGCACCAGGATGCCTACGAGATCTACCAGGAGAGCCGCAAGCACTGGACCGTGCTGCCGCGCAAGACGGTGCAGGTGGAGCGGCACACGCGGCTGGCGTCGATTGCCGGCGAGCACGCGATGCGGGTCAATGCGCTGCACAGCCAGGCGGTGGACGAACTGGGCCGGGGGATGCGGGTGGCGGCGCGCGATCCGGGCGGCATGATCCAGGCGGTGGAGCGGGTGCGCGACCCGTTCGCGCTGGGGGTGCAGTGGCATCCGGAGCACTTGTTCTATGCAAGGCGGCAACGGCGGCTGTTCCGGGCGCTGGTGGCGGCGGCGACCGCACGGCGCGAGCGCGAGGCGCAGTTGCAGCGGATCGATGACGTTATGTGAGGCGGGGTCTGCAGGTGCGCGGCAGGGAAGGGACATGACGGAGACCGAGCGACACCTGGCGGCGCTGTTGCGCGTGGAGCTGACGGCGGTGCATCAGCAGTTCCTGCACATGCTGGTTCTGAGGGCGTTGCGGGACGAGGGGCACCTGGCGCGGGTGACCGCCATCGACGAGGTGGATTTCGCCAACGCGATGGACATTGCCGCGCTGCTGGTCGAGCGGGGCGTTCCCGTGCGGCTTCCGGCGCATCTGGTCCGGCCGGGGCGGGACGTGCCGTTGGTGTTGCGGGCGGAATGGGAGATGGAGGAGGCCATGGCGGCGGTGCTGGGTGCCGCGCGGGCAGAGGATGACGCGGCGCGGGACTGCATCGCGCGGGCCGCGGCGCCGAGAGCGGATTACCGGGCATGGCTGGAGGCGCGGCTTGCGGAAGCTGGCGCGCCGGGCCCGGATGTCGAGACGGCGCCGGAGCTGGAAGGGGTGCTGGCACTGCTGACCGCGCTGGTGGAACAGGCGTTGCTGCATGCCTTCCTGTCGCGTGCGCAGGCCGACAGGGCCGGGGCCGACAACGCCTGGCGGCTGAGCGGGGCGGCGATGCTGTATGCCACGACGATCGTGCGGGCCGGGCTGACGGACGGGCAGGGCGTCGTGCCCGGAGAGGTTCCGGGGGTGGGCATGGCAGAGACACCGGAGGCGGCGTTCGAGGCGGATATGGCCCTGACCCGCCGGTGCGCCGAGGCGGCGCGGCGGGCGGCCGAGGCGCAGGCGGGTACGGAGATGGGCCGGCTTTGCACGCGGATTGCCGATGCCTGCGACCGGATCACCGGGATGGAGCGGAACGGCGCTATTCCCGAGGGGTTCGGGCGGGCGCCGATGTTCGACGATTTCGAGGCGACCTGTGCGAGGTTCCTGAGTTGACGTCACGGCTCAGGCCGCCGCGAAGATACCCGCGCCTTGCCCCAATTCGGCACGATTGTTGCCACAAGCCGAAATTATCCCGGTTCCAGGAACATTACTGTCCGAGGGAAGGAAACAGATATGGAACCGATGAACCCGAACAAGATCCGCGACCTTGTGATGCGCGAGCGCGCGCTGGCCGTGTCGGACCGCGAATGGCAGCATCGCCTGCGCGGCTATGGTTATGGCATCCGCGACACCGACGAGGGGCGCGTTGTCACCTCGTTGGTGCAGGGCAGCGACCTTTGCGCGCTGGGCGCGGCGGCCTGAGCTAGCCCTCGGCCCCGCCAAGCACGCCGGTGCGCACGCCGTAATCGACGGCCAGCTGGTAGTCCGGGTCGTCGTCGCTGTCGACGACGAGGTGGCCGGCCTTCTTCAGAAGGCGGTGGCAATCCGGGCTGAGATGGCGGAGCTTGATGCGCTTGCCCGCGGCCTCGTATTTCGCCGCGATGGCTTCGATGGCCTGCAGGGCCGATTGATCGACGACGCGGCTGCGCGCGAAATCGGCGATGACCGCGTCGGGGTCGTTCTCGATGTCGAAGAGTTCGGCAAAGCCCGCGGCCGAGCCGAAGAACAGCGGCCCCTGGATTTCATAGACCTTGGCGCCGGTTTCGGTGACCGAGTCGCGGGTATGGGCGTGGATGCGGGTGGCATTGTTCCACGCGTAGGCCAGCGCCGAGACGATGACACCCACGACCACCGCGATGGCGAGGTCGTATTGCACCGTGACGATGGTGACGAGCACGATGACCAGCGCGTCGGTCAGGGGAACCTTGCGCAGGATTGTCAGCGAGTTCCACGCGAAGGTGCCGATCACCACCATGAACATCACCCCGACGAGCGCCGCGAGCGGGATCTGTTCGATCAGCGGCGCGGCGAAAAGGATGAAGACCAGCAGGAAGAGCGCCGCCGCGGTGGCGGCGATGCGGGTGCGGCCGCCGGATTTCACGTTGATCATCGACTGGCCGATCATGGCGCAGCCGCCCATGCCGCCGAAGAAGCCGGTGACGGTGTTGGCGATGCCCTGGGCCACGCATTCCTGGCTGGCGCCGCCGCGCTTGCCGGTCATCTCGCCAACGAGGTTGAGGGTGAGCAGGCTTTCTATGAGGCCGATGGCGGCGAGGATCACCGCGTAGGGCAGGATGATTTCCAGCGTCTCGAGGGTGAGCGGCACCATCGGGATGTGGAGAGTGGGCAGCCCGCCCTGGATCGAGGCAAGATCGCCCACGCGGGGAACGTCGAGGCCGAGGGCGATGACGAGCCCCGCGACGATGGCGATGCCGGCGAGCGGCGCGGGGATCAGGCGGGTGATGCGGGGCATGACCCAGATCAGCGCCATGGTGAGCGCGACGAGGCCGAGCATGGTGTAGAGTGGCATGCCCGACAGCCATTGGCCGCCCGACATGCCGTGATCGGTTTGCACCATGGTGCCGGGCACCTTGAACTGGCCAAGCTGGGCGAGGAAGATCACGATGGCGAGCCCGTTGACGAAGCCCAGCATGACCGGGTGTGGCACGAGGCGGATGAACTTGCCCCAGCGCAGCACGCCGGCAGTGATCTGGAGGAGGCCCATCAGGACAACCGTGGCGAAGAGGTATTCGACCCCGTGCTGGGCCACGAGCGAGACCATGACGACGGCCAGCGCGCCGGTGGCGCCCGAGATCATGCCGGGGCGGCCGCCGATCAGCGCCGTGATGAGCCCCACGAGGAAGGCCGCGTAGAGGCCCACGAGCGGGTGCACGCCCGCGACGAAGGCGAAGGCCACCGCCTCGGGCACCAGCGCCAGCGCAACGGTGAGCCCCGACAGGAGCTCGATCCGGAGGCGGGCGGGGGTGAGCGGTTCCCGCGGGTCGGGGCGCAGGTGGGGGATGGCAAGACGGCTGGCTACGGCGGCCTTGAGGTCGCGTGTCACGGGGCGGTTCTCTCTGAGATTTTTGTCGCGTTCCGCGCGTGATACTGCAGCGCAGCATTTTTCGCCACCCCCTTCGCGGGAAAGGTGCCTTGTGGTGGCTGCATGGATACACCGGGGCGGCTTTCCATTCGGGGCGGCGCGGGGCAAAGTGCGGGAAACGCAGGCAGGGAGAACGTGATGACGGAGACGATGATCGGGGTGATCGGCGGATCGGGTCTGTACCAGATCGACGGGCTGGACGGTGCCGAGTGGGTGAGTGTCGAGAGCCCGTGGGGCGCGCCGTCGGACCAGGTTCTGTGCGGCACGCTGGGCGGCGTGAAGATGGCCTTCCTGCCAAGGCATGGCCGGGGGCATGTGCATTCGCCTAGCACGGTGCCGTACCGGGCGAATATCGACGCGCTGAAAAGGCTGGGGGTGACGGATGTGATTTCCGTGTCCGCCTGCGGGTCGTTCCGCGAGGAGATGGCGCCGGGGGATTTCGTGATCGTCGACCAGTTCATCGACCGGACGATCGCGCGGGACAAGAGTTTCTTCGGGACGGGCTGCGTCGGGCATGTGAGCCTGGCGCATCCGACCTGTCCGCGGCTGGGCGAGGCGTGCGAGAGTGCCGCAAGGGCCGCGGGGATCACGGTGCACCGGGGCGGGACGTACCTGGCGATGGAGGGGCCGCAGTTCTCGACGCTGGCGGAATCGAAGATGTACCGCGAGGTGTGGGGGTGTGACGTGATCGGGATGACCAACATGCCGGAAGCCAAGCTCGCGCGGGAGGCGGAGCTTTGCTATGCCTCGGTGGCGATGGTGACGGATTACGACAGCTGGCACCCGCATCACGGCGAGGTGGATATCGCCGCGATCATCGCGACGTTGCAGGGCAATGCCGACAAGGGGCGGGCGATGGTGAAGGGCTTGCCTGGGTTGCTGGGGGCGGAACGGGAGGCGTGCCCGCACGGGTGTGACCGGGCGCTGGAGTTCGCGATTTTGACGGCGCCGGAGGCAAGGGATCCGGATCTGGTGGCGATGCTGGATGCGGTTGCGGGGCGGGTGTTGTCTTCACAGTGAGGACGGCTGTGTTTCGGACCTGGTCCGGGGTCTCTGGCGGGGCGAGGTCCCGGCTCGGGGGCCGGGACGGGTGAGTGCCGGGCGTTGACGTGGGGGCGGGTTCGGGGTTGGGTATCTCGGGAGAGGTGCCGGGCTGAAGCCCGGCCTACGGATTGAGAGGGGAGATTTCCATGCCATTCGATCTCTGGCTGGCCTTTGCGGCCGCGTCGACCGCCCTGCTGCTGATCCCGGGGCCGACCGTGCTTCTGGTGCTGAGCTATGCGCTGAGCCAGGGCAAGCGGGTGGCCGTGGCGAGCGCGACCGGCGTGGCGCTGGGGGATTTCGTTGCGATGACCGCCTCGCTTCTCGGGCTGGGGGCACTGGTGCTGGCCTCGGCCACGCTGTTCACGGTGCTGAAATGGGCGGGGGCGGTGTACCTTGTGTGGCTGGGGATCAAGCTGTTGCGGAGCGCGCCGGCGGGCGGGCTCGAGGAGGTGGGGGGTGCGCAGGTGAACGGGCGCGGCGTGTTCTGGCACGCGGCGGCGGTCACGGCGCTGAACCCCAAGTCGATTGCGTTCTTCATCGCCTTTGTCCCGCAATTCGTGACGGTGGGTGAGCCGCTGGCGCCGCAATTCGCCATCCTGATCGCCACCTTCGTGGGGTTGGCGGCGGTGAATGCGCTGGCCTATGCGCTGCTGGCCGACAGGTTGCGGCAGACGATCCGCAAGCCGGGGGTTATCGCCTGGCTGACGCGCGGGGGCGGCGTGGCGCTCATTGGCATGGGGGTGATGACCGCGACCCTGCGCCGGAGCGCATGAGCGGCCATTCCGGCAAGGTTCTGATCCTCGGGGCCGATGGGTTCATCGGGCGGCATTTGGCGTTCGGGCTGCGGGCGGCGGGGTGGCATGTGGTGGCCTCGGCGCGGCGGTGCGGACGGCTGGCGCGGATGGGGTTCGAGACGGTGGAGGCCGACCTGGCGGCGCCGGAGGCGGCGACGGTGGATTTCTGGCAGGGGCGGCTTGCAGGAGTGAGCCACGTAGTGAACGCGGCGGGGGTGCTGAGCGCGTCGGAGGGCGTGTCGGAGGCAGTGCATGTGCGGGCGCCGGGGGCGATTTACGAGGCGTTGGGCGGCGCGCGGGGCGTGCTGATTTCTGCCGTCGGCATCGATGACAGCGAGACGGGGTTTGCGCGGCACAGGCGCGAGGGCGAGGCGGTGGCGCTGGCGCACGGGATCGTGCCGCTGCGGGCCGGGCTGGTGCTGGGGGAGACGTCTTATGGTGGCTCGTCGCTGGCAAGGGCGTTGGCGGCGCTGCCCTTCGTGACGCCGGTGGTGGGGAAGGGCGACCAGCCGTTCAACCCGGTGCATGCGGCGGACCTGACGCGGGCAGTGGCGCATTTCCTGGCGCATCCGGTGGAGGGCGTGCAGGAGATCGGCGGGCCGGAGGTGGTGACGCAGGCGGAGATGTTGCAAGGGCTGCGCGGCTGGCTGGGGCTTTCGGCGGTGCCGGTGTTGCGGTTGCCGGTCTGGCTGTGCCGGGGGATGGGGCGGATGGGCGACGCGATGCGGCTGGGGCCGATCTCGCTGACGGCGGTGCGGCAGTTGGAGGCGGGGGTGCTGGCCGAGCCGAGCGCGGCGGTCAGGCGCATGCCTGAGGGGCCGCGGGGGTTTTCGGAGTTCTTGGGTGCAAGGCCCGCGGGGACGCAGGACCTGTGGCATGCGCGGCTGTACCTGATGCGGCCGGTGCTGCGGGTGGTGCTGGCGGTGTTGTGGCTGGCCTCGGGGGTGATCGGGCTGTTCCTACCAGCGGCGGAGTTCCTGCCGCTGATCGCGGGGAGCGGCGTGCCGGACTGGCTGGCCATCGGGTTCGCGCGGCTGGGGGGCGTGGTTGACCTGGCGATTGCCGGGGCGTTGCTGCGGGGGTGGCGGCCGAGACTGATGGCCGGCGTGCAGGCGGCGATGGTGCTGGGATACACGGTGGCGTTCAGCGTGCTGGCGCCGGTGTTGTGGCTGCTGCCGCTGGGCGGGCTTTTGAAGAACCTGCCGGTACTGGCGCTGATCGCGGTGGTCTACGTGCTGGAGGACGAGCGGTGAGCGTCGACCCGTACCTGCTGGCGAAATGGCTGCATATCCTGAGCTCGACGGTGCTGTTCGGCACGGGGATCGGGACGGCGTTCCAGATGGTGTGGGCGATGCGGACGGGGCGGCTGGAGACGATCCACTCGGTCGCGTCGGGGGTGGTGGTGGCGGACTGGCTGTTCACCCTGCCCGCCGGGATCGTGCAGCCGCTGACGGGTCTGTGGCTGGTGCACCTGGCGGGGTATGGCGCGGGGGAGCCGTGGCTGGTGGTGACCTATGCCCTATACCTCGTGGCGCTTGCGGCGTGGGTGCCGGTGGTGCGGTTGCAGATCGGCATCCGCGACATGGCGGCGGAGGCGCTGGTTGCCGGGGAGGGCCTGCCGGAGGCGGCGCGGCGGGCGTTCCGGGTGTGGTTCGTGCTGGGCTGGCCGGCGTTCATCGCGCTGGTGGGCGTCTTCTGGTTGATGGTGGCCAAGCCCGCGCTTTGGTGAGCGCGCGGGTCAGCCGTTCTTTTCCACGAAGCTGCGGATGAAGGCGCGGATTTCGCGGGCGGCGCTGGTGTCCATCTCCTTGCAGAGCTTGATGAATTCATCCCGCTCCTGCTTGTCGAGGCGAAGGATCAACTGGCTGTCTTTCTTGCCCGATTTCTTCTTGTCCTTCTTGTCGTCTTTCTTGTTCACGCTGTTTTCGCCCCTGACATGCTTGACATTCTGCCAATACAATGTATATACATTGCATATGCAGTCGAGGCCAACATAACGGCCAAACGGCGGGAAAGGAACTGAAAAAATGACACTCGATACCGCAAAGTACTATCTCGTGCGCGAACGGATGGACTGGAAACGCCCGCACCTGCGCTGGGTGCCGAACGCGCTTTACACGCTGATCGTCAGGACGCGGAACGTGCACTGACGCCGCGCGCCCGGCGGGGCGCGCCCGACCCGGCCCCTTGCGAACGGGGCCGGGATCGGCGAAACCGGACCACGGAACCGACATCATCCCGGGGGCCGGACATGCCGAAATCCACCAACGTGAAAGACTATATCCGCACGATCGCCGATTTCCCGCACGAGGGGATCATGTTCCGCGACGTGACGACGCTGTTCGCCGATCCGCGCGGGTTCCGCATGGCGGTGGACCAGATGCTGCACCCCTATGCCGGGCTGCGGATCGACAAGGTGGTGGGGCTCGAGGCGCGGGGGTTCATCCTTGGCGGCGCGATGGCGCACCAGCTTTCGGTGGGGTTCGTGCCGATCCGGAAGAAGGGGAAACTTCCGGGGAAGGTGATCTCGGAGGATTACCAGCTCGAGTATGGCGAGGCGGTCGTCGAGGTGCATGACGACGCGATCGCTGCGGGCGAGACGGTGCTGCTGGTGGATGACCTGCTGGCGACGGGCGGCACGGCGGAGGCCGGGATCCGGCTGATCGAGCGGCTTGGGGGCGAGATCATGGGCTGTGCGTTCATCATCGACCTGCCGGAGCTGGGCGGCCGGGCAAGGCTTGAGAAGCTGGGGATGGATGTGCACGCGCTTTGTGCGTTCGAGGGCGCTTGAGCGGGGGCGTTTGCGGTTCGATGGCCCGGCCCGTGTGCGGCGCGAGGTCCGGGGTCAGGCCCGGGACGGGTTTCCCGTTGGCGTAAACGGTGAATTAACCTTGACGCTCTAGTTACGGGGGCAGCCGACCCTGGTCGGCCTTGCTTGCGGGCCTTTCCGTAGGATCGTGCCGGTGCCCCGTTCCCTCCCTCCTGGAACGGGGCGCCAATACGCCGGTCAGGGGTGGGGGATCTCGCCGCTCCAGTTGTCGATGATTTCCATGGCCTGCTGGGCCGTTTCGACGAACTGGAAGAGGTCGAGGTCTTCGGCTGAGATGGTGCCGGCCTCCGACAGCGCTTCCCAGTTGATGATGGTGCGCCAGAACTCCTCGCCGAAGAGCAGGAAGGGGACGCGGTTCATCCGGTCGGTCTGGATCAGGGTCAGGGCCTCGAACATCTCGTCGAGCGTGCCGAAGCCGCCGGGGAAGCAGCAGATGGCGCGGGCGCGCATCAGGAAGTGCATCTTGCGGATGGCGAAGTAGTGGAAGTTGAAGCAGAGGCCCGGCGTCACGTATTCGTTCGGCGCCTGTTCGTGCGGCAGGACGATGTTGAGCCCGATCGAGGAGCCGCCCGCATCGGCCGCGCCGCGGTTGCCGGCCTCCATCACGCCGGGGCCGCCGCCGGTGGCGATGACGAATTCCTTGCCGTAGGTCCCCATCGATTTCATCGTCATCAGCCGGGCGAATTCGCGCGCCTCGTCGTAGAAGCGCGAGAGGCCCGCCAGCGTTTCGGTGCGGGCGGTGTCCTTCCTTGCGGGCTCTGGGATGCGGGCGCCGCCGAATAGGACGACGGTGCTTTCGATGCCGCGCTCGTTGAGGATCATCTCGGGCTTGAGCAGCTCGAGCTGGAGGCGCACCGGGCGCAGTTCGTCGCGGCAGAGGAAATCGTCATCGGCGAAGGCTAGGCGGTAGGCGGGGGCCCGGGTCTGGGGCGTGTCGGGCACCTGTTCGGCGGTGTTGCGGTCGGCATGGGCGTCGCGGAACTGGCTGTAGCGTTCGTCTTGCATGAAGCGTGTCTTCCCTGCTTGGGTCTGGCCTTCTAGGGGTATAGGGTTCGCCCGGATTTGACCAGCGGGAGGGACGGGCGATGGACTGGAAAGCCGGGATAGAGGCAGCGTGGCACCGGGTGGGCGGCCACGTGCGGCGGACGCCGGTGGTGGAGGCCCGTGGCTTCGGACTGGACGACCCGGTCGAGATGAAGCTGGAGCAGGTTCAGCATACCGGGAGTTTCAAGGCGCGGGGGGCGTTCAACACGCTTTTGTCGATGGAGGTGCCGGAGGCCGGGCTGGTGGCGGCGTCGGGCGGCAACCATGGCGCGGCGGTGGCCTATGCCGGGGCGCGGCTGGGGCACAGGGCGCGGATTTACGTGCCGGAGATGGCGGGGCCCGCGAAGATCGGGCTGATCGAGCGGTTGGGGGCCGATTTGCAGGTTGTGCCGGGGGCCTATGCCAACGCGCTGGAGGCGGCGCGGGCCTACGAGGCCGAGACCGGGGCGATGCAGATCCATGCCTATGACGCGGAGGCGACGGTGGCCGGACAGGGCACCTGCATGGCCGAGTGGGAAGACCAGGGGCTGGCGGCCGACACGGTGCTGATCGCCGTGGGCGGCGGCGGGCTGATCGGCGGCGCGTTGGCGTGGCTGGCCGGGCGGCGCAAGGTGGTGGCGGTGGAGCCCGCGACCTCCTGCGCACTGCACGCGGCGCTGGCAGCCGGCGGGCCGGTGGACGTCGAGGTGTCGGGCGTGGCGGCCAACGCGCTGGGGGCCAGGCGGATCGGGGAGATTTGTTTCGGCCTGGCGAAGGCGCAGGGGGTCGAGAGCGCGCTGGTGAGCGACGAGGCCATCACGGAGGCACAGCTCGCCCTGTGGCGGGAGATGCGGCAGCTTGTGGAGCCCGCGGGCGCGACGGCGCTGGCGGCGCTGATGTCGGGGGCCTACGCACCAGAGCCCGGTGAGCGGGTGGCGGTGCTGGTTTGCGGCGGCAACATCGCGCCGGACCCGCTATCGGCGGATTGATGCCCGCTTACCCTAGGTCAGGCGCCTGCTGCCGGAACGCAGACAGGGAGGTTGCGTTGTGTCCTCGACGTGCTGGCGAGCCAGGGGTTTGCGCGGCGCGGTCTAACAGCAAAGAGGAATCTAGCCATGAAGACGCAACTTCTCACCATGACCCTGATCGGAACCCTGGGCGCCGGCGCCGCATATGCGGACACCAGCGCCACCGCCGTGACCGACCTGAACCTGCGCGCCGGCCCCGGACCGCAGCAGGCCATCGTCGGCGTGATCCCTGCCGAGGCGGCCGTGAACGTGCAAGGCTGCCTTGCCGAGAACTCGTGGTGCCAGGTCAGCTTCGACGGCGTCGAGGGCTGGGCCTATGGCGATTACCTGTCGGCCTCGCTCGAGGGCGAGCAGCTGATGATCGCGCCGAACCGTGACCAGATCGAAGTGAGCACGGTGACCTACGAAGATGACAATGCCGACGATGTCGCCGCCGGTGGCGTTATCGGCGGTGTGATCGGCGGCATTGCCGGCGGTCCTGCTGGTGCCGCGGCCGGTGCCGCTGCCGGCGGTGCGCTGGCCGGGTCGACCGATCCGGGCGAGGAAACCGTGGTCTACGTGCGCGACAACCCGGTCGATCCGGTCTACCTCGAAGGTGAAGTCGTCACCGGCGTGGAACTGCCCGAGACCGTGACGCTGAGCACCGTGCCGACTTCGGACTACCGTTATGCCTACGTGAACGGCGTGCCGGTTGTCGTCGACCCGGCCGAGCGCCGCGTGGTCTACATCGTGCGGTAACGTCGCGAACGCGCGGACTGTGAACCGGCGGGTGCCAGGCGGCGCCCGCCGGTTTTTTCGTGCGGACAGGTGAGACGTGCCGCGAACGGCCGGTGCGGCGTCGCATTGCGATCTGCCCCGTGCGCCCGTATAGGGCATGGCAGCAAGAACCAGACCTGTCACGGAGACGCCCGATGTCGAACGCCCAACTTGAACAAGCCATCGAAGCCGCGTGGGATGCACGCGACAGCATCACCCCCTCGACCGGCGGCGAGACGCGTGAGGCGATCGAGGACACGCTCGAGGCGCTGGACAGCGGCAAGCTGCGCGTGGCCGAACGGCAGGAAGATGGCGAGTGGCACGTCAACCAGTGGGCCAAGAAGGCCGTGCTGCTGGGCTTCCGCATCAAGGACATGGAGCAGCATGACAACGGCCCGCAAGGCGGCGGCTGGTGGGACAAGGTCGACAGCAAGTTCAAGGGCTGGGGCGACAACCAGTGGAAGGCGGCCGGGTTCCGTGCGGTTCCGAACTGTATCGTGCGCAAGTCGGCCTATATCGCGCCCGGCGTGGTGCTGATGCCCTCCTTCGTGAACCTCGGCGCCTATGTCGACGAGGGAACGATGGTGGATACCTGGGCGACCGTGGGCTCCTGTGCGCAGATCGGCAAGGGCGTGCACCTGTCGGGGGGCGTGGGGATCGGCGGCGTGCTGGAGCCGATGCAGGCCGGCCCGACGATCATCGAGGACAACTGCTTTATCGGGGCACGGTCGGAGGTCGTGGAGGGCTGTATCGTGCGCGAGGGCTCGGTGCTCGGCATGGGCGTCTATATCGGCAAGTCCACCAAGATCGTCGACCGGGAGACCGGCGAGGTCTTCATGGGCGAGGTGCCGCCCTACTCGGTGGTGGTGTCGGGCTCGATGCCGACGAAGAACAACCTCAACCTCTATTGCGCGGTGATCGTGAAGCGGGTGGACGAGCAGACGCGTTCGAAGACCGGGATCAACGAGCTGCTGCGGGATTGAGATTGATGCGCGCCCCGTTGCGGGGCGCGCCTGCCCGCGTCAGGCAGTGGGCATGACATGGACCTCGCGCACTTCGGCGCGGGGGTCTTGCGACAGGGCGAAGATGACGGCCCCGGCGATATCCTCGGGCTTGAGCTTGTCGGGCTTGGCCTCGTCGAAGAAGGGCGTGTCGACCATGCCGGGCGAGATCAGGGTGCAGCGGCCGCCCCAGTCTCGCATTTCCTCGGACATGTTGCCGGCATAGCCGTGCACGAACCACTTGCTGGCCGAGTAGATCGAGCCCTTGATGTGATTGCGGCCGGCGGCGGAGCCGGTGAGGAGGAGGTGGCCGCGCGTCTTGCGCAGTTCCGGCAGGGCGGCGCGGGCGGTGTAGAGCACGCCCATCACGTTGAGATCGACCAGTTTGCGCCATTCCTCGGGGTCGCCGCCCTCGGTGCCCGGTTTGTCGAGGCCGGTGCCGGCATTGGCGAAGGCCGCGTCGAGGGCGCCGAAGCGGTCGACGGTGCGGCGCACGGCGTCTTGCTGTGCCGCGAGGTCGGTGGCGTCGCCGGAGAGGGCGAGCGCGGCGTCGCCGAGTTCAGCGGTCAGGGTGTCCAGCTTGTCGGCGGAGCGGGCCATCAGGCCCACGTTCCAGCCTGCCGCAACGGCGGCGCGGGCGGTGGCGGCGCCGATGCCGGTGGAGGCGCCGGTGATGAAGAGGGTCTTGGGCATGGGGGGCTCCCGTGTGGTCTGTATTGGGTCGGGAGGTGTGATTTTTTGCAAGGTTGGCAAGGGGAGTGTCGAGATCTTTAAAAGATCTCGATCCGTTTTCTTTTAAAGAAAACGGTTATTTAGGTCTGACTGGCTTTTCGCCGACCGGGCCGCCGGCCTTCTTCCAGCCGGAGAAGCCGTCGTCGATATGGCTGACGTTCTGCAGCCCCATCTCCTGGGCCGTGCGGGCGGAGAGGGCGGAGCGCCAGCCCGACGCGCAATAGAAGACGAAGCGGTTGCCGGTCTGGAACTGGTCCTTGGCGTAGGGAGAGTCGGGGTCGATCCAGAATTCGAGCATTCCGCGCGGGCAGTGGAAGGCGCCGGGGATCATGCCCTCGCGCTCCAGCTCGCGCGGGTCGCGGAGGTCGACGAAGGTGACGCCCTCGGCGCCGTGCCGGTCGAGGTAAGCGGTGGCGGGGGCGTGGTCGACCATGGCGTTTGCCTCGGTGACCATGTCCTTGATGCGTTTCATTCGGTTGCCTCCTGTGCCGTTCCGGAGAGGGTATGGTCTCTGGTCGGGATTGCAAGCGGCGGGATTGACTTGGCGTGTCGTGTGGCGCAGGGCAGGGCCGAACGGGAAAGGATCAGCGCATGTCCGGAAACAGCAAGAAGCCGCCGCGCCAGCAACAGGTGTTCACCCTACTGGTCGAGATCGGCCGGAAGGCTGGGGACGGGCTGCCGGACAAGGCCACCGGCGCGGCGCTGGTGGTTTACGCCAGCGGCGTGGACGAAGCCGAGGCCGTGCGCGAGACGGTGGCGATCCTGAAGCAGGCGGATACCGCGCCGCTGGACGTGTCGGGGTATGGCACGCTGGAGGAGCGGGAGGCCGAGGGGCACGAGATCAGCGAAGAGGAGCGCGCGCTGATGCAGCGGGCGCTGGACGAGAACGCGGTGATCGTGGCGCAGATGACGCCGTTCTACGACTAGGTTTTCAAAGGTCGACGGTGACCCTCGTGCCCGGCCCCGATCCATCGACCTTGAGCGTGGCGCCGAGGGAGTCGGTGAGCGCGGTGACGATGCTGCCGCCGACCCCCGGCACGCGGTCGTGGCCCGTGGTGTCGAGCCGGCCGCCGCTGTGTTCGGCGCGGTCACGCTGTTCCCTGATGCTGGCGGCGCCGAAAGGCCAGTTGTAGCCCTCGGGGATACCGTTGCCATCATCCTGAACGGTGAGGCGGACGGTGCCATCGTCGAGCCGCGTGAAGCGGACATCGACGGCGCCGGTTTCGCGGCCCTCGAAGGCGTGTTCGAAGGCGTTGGTCACGAATTCCGACAGCAAGAGGCCAAGCCGGGCGGCGTGATCGACGGGCAGCGAGATGTCGTCGCACTCGACGTTGAGGCGGATCGCGCTGCGCGGCTCGAGACTGGCCACGACCGAGGCGATGCGGCTGAGATAGGCCCCGGCGGCGAGGTTCCTGTCGGGGTCGCCGGTATCGTTGGTATTGAGTAGCTCGTCGTAGAGGACCGAAAGCGCTTCGATCCGCCGGCTGATGGACTTGAGAGACTCGGCGGTGACCTCGCGCCGGGCCTGGATGCGGATCATGCTGACGATCATGGACAGGTGGTTCTTCACCCGGTGCTGCAATTCGCGGAGCAGCTGGAGCGATGTGTCCTCGGTGGCCTGCTGATCGTCCGTGTCGGGCATGGGCACGCTGCGCTGAAGGCCGAAATACCCGTTGAGCTGGCCCTGGGGGTCGTGGATGGGGGCGAGGAGAAGCTGGTTGCGGAAGGTGGTGCCGTCGGCGCGGTGATTGGTGAGGGTGATCTCGAATTCTTCCTCCGCGCGCAGCCCCTCGCGGATGCGGTCGATGGCCTCGGGCTCGGTTTCGGGGCCCTGCAGGAAGCGGCAGTTCCGGCCGACCGCGTAGTCGCGGCTGTAGAGGGTGAGCGCCTCGAACGCCTTGTTGACATAGGTGATCGGATTGTCGGGCAGGCGGGGATCGGTCAGCACCATCGCCAGCGGAGAACGGCGAATTGCGGTCGTAATCAATTGATCATCGTCGCCGAGCCTTTCCTGATCCATCCGCAATATCCCCTGAGATCGGCCGGACGGGTGGACGTGTTCCAGTGACGCCGACCAATTAATGTTAACGAGTCCTAATGATTTGATCTGTACGATATCGTACCAATTCGAAAATCCGAGCCCCCGGCCTCATGCGTTCGGGAGAAGCGTGTCGTATGCGCTGCGCACGCGGTCGTAGCACTCGCAGCTGGCCTTGCGCAGCCCCTTGTGATCGGTGACGGCCATCCGGCCGTGGGAATAGGTGATGAGCCCCTCCTCTCGCAACTCCGCCGCGACCTTTGACACGGTCGCCCGGCGCACGCCCAGCATGTGCGAAAGGAATTCGTGGGTCAGGTTCATGTGCTGGCCGTCGGCGCGGTCATGCATGGTCAGCAACCAGCGGGACAGGCGCTGTCGCGCGTCATGGGCCCCGTTGCAGGCGCCGGATACCATGACCTGGAACAGCACCGCCTGCACGGTGGAAAACAGCACGTGGCGGAAGTTTTCTTCTTCCAACAGGCTGACGAAGCGCGCCGCGGGAAGTTTCAGGGCCGTACCGCCGACCTGGATTTCATTGACGGTCAGCTGGGTCTCGCGGCCGAGCGTCAGGTTGATGCCGGTACAGGCCTCGCGCCCGATATTGGCCATCTCGATGGTCGAGCCGTCGCCATAGGTGGCCAGCACCGAGATGACGGCGGATTCGGGAAAGTAGACCGCGTTGGTCTTTTCCCCGACCTGGTGAAGCACGGTGCGAGCGTCGAATTCGACCAGCTCGCACTGTTCCATCACCTCCTTGCGCGTGGCAGGCGGCAATGCCTTCAATACCCTGTTCTGTGTTTCCTGCACCATGCGGTTTGAACGCAAGCGGACGGAATTTGGTTCCGGGGGGTCAGGCCGCGCGGCTGCTGGCGAGGCTCACGGCCTCGAACGGTTTGAGGATCGGCCATGCGGGCTGGGCATGTTCAGGCAGGCGGTTCCGGTCAAACCCCGCGAGAACACTGGCCGCCAGCGCGTCGGGCTTGCGGCGGATACGGCCGATGAGCAGGCTGGAGAGGGCGCAGCCCGAGGCGATCACCGCCTCGTGGCCGGGCAGAAGGACCTGGTAGTAGGTCACCATCGCGGGCCCCTTGGCCCAGAAGGCCGAGACATTGTTGACGAGGTGCCGGGCGGGGACGAGCACGGCTTCGCGCCCGAACATGTATTCCACGTCGGAGCCGCGCATCACCAGCTTCTGGTTGGGCGAGACCGCGATATCGCGGGTCAGGCCGAAATAGCCGGCACGCAGGCGGATCGGGTGGAAACTGCCCTTGGCGGGGACGGTGCGGCGGACGACCTGGAGCACCGGCACCTGTTCGCCCCGGTCGGTGATCACCACGTCGCCGCGCCGGATGCGGTGGACGGGTGTCTCGCCCATGCTGGTCAGGATCGGGGTCTGCGAGGTAAGCCCCGGCATCGGGCCGACCGGCTCGATCCGGTCGGAGACGGCGTAGAAGGTCACCTCGCGGTCCATTTCGGTCTGGCCGCGGCGGAGGGAGATCTCGCGCAGGTCGTCGAGTACCATGGGGCGCGAGTTGGGCAGATCGACGGAATGGGTGCTGTTGGGATAGGGGCGCTCGATGCTCAGCCGGCCGGTGCGGCCGGGGGCATCCCAGCTGTAGGTCAGGCGCACCACGTCGGTGCGGTCATTGTAGGGGCAGGGCAGGATGGCGGTGCGGGTGTCGTCGCCCTGCGCCTCGATCAGCACGACGCTGCCGCCGGGCAGGGCCTGGAGCGAGAAGGTACCGGACCACGGGTGCGAGCGGCGGAAGGCCAGCAGGGTCTGGGGCCGGTTGTCGGGAGACAGGCGGGTTTCGACCAGCAGGGTGCCGCGGGGCAGAAGGCTGTCGGGCGGGAAGTTCTCGGCCGCGGCCGGCGCGCCGGCGGGGCCCTCGAGCGAGAACCACGCGGAATTGCGATCCGTGACGCCGATCCAGGTCATGCGCGGACCGGCGCGGGTGTTATCGGACACTCGACATTCTCGATCATGCCTGCTTGCCCCGTCCCTTTTTGGTCGAGGCAGGCACCATGGCCGTGGCCGGACGCGAATGCTGCGCCCATGCCCATCGGGACAGTGTCGGATTGTCCGCTCGGTCCTCGGCCTGTTGCGGCCGGTATGGTTTGCCCTGCCTCGGGTTGTTTATTGGGGGTTGCCTAGCAGATTTGTGCTTGATTGTTAAGCGTTATTCGCGAGGTTGAAGAAACCGGCCAGACCCTGTGACCGGTGCCCGACCCAGCCGAAAGGAGCCTGCATGACCCAGCCCACCGACCCTGTCGCCCTGACCGCCGAGCTTATCCGTTGCCCCTCGGTGACGCCGGAGGAGGGCGGCGCGCTGGCGCTGTTGGAGACCAGGCTCAGCGCGGCGGGGTTTGCCTGTGCGCGGGCCGACCGGAACGGGGTGGCGAACCTGTTCGCCCGCTGGGGCGAGAAGGGGGCGGCGAAGAGCTTCGGTTTCAACGGGCACACCGACGTGGTGCCGGTGGGGGACGAGGCGGCGTGGACCGTCGCGCCCTTCGGGGCGGAGGAGAAGGACGGTTTCCTGTGGGGACGGGGAGCGACCGACATGAAGTCGGGCGTGGCCGCCTTTGCCGCCGCCGCGATCGATTTCGTGACGCAGACGCCGCCGGAGGGGGCCGTGATCCTGGCGATCACCGGCGACGAGGAGGGCGACGCGGTGGATGGCACGGCGGCGCTGCTCGACTGGATGGAGCGGGAGGGCGAGCGGATGGATGTCTGCCTTGTCGGAGAGCCGACCTGCCCCGACCGGATGGGCGAGATGATCAAGATCGGGCGGCGCGGGTCGCTTTCGGCGTGGTTCACTATCACCGGGGTGCAGGGCCATTCCGCCTATCCGCACCGGGCGAAGAACCCGCTGCCGGCGATGGCGCGGCTGATGGACAGGCTGGCGAGCGAGACGCTGGACGAGGGGACCGAGCATTTCGATCCCTCGACGCTGGCGGTGGTGACGATCGACACCGGGAACCCGGCGACGAATGTCATTCCGGCACAGAGCAGGGCGACGGTGAATATCCGATTCAACGATGCGCATGAGAGCCGGGGGCTCATCGACTGGATGCAGGGGGAGCTGGACCGGGTGGCCGAAGAGTTCGGTGTGACCGGCGAGATGGTGGTGAAGGTGTCGGGCGAGAGCTTCATCACCCCGCCGGGCGCGTTGTCGGAGATGGTGGCGAAGGCCGTGGAGGCCGAGACCGGCGTGGCGCCGGTGCTGTCGACCACGGGCGGGACATCGGATGCGCGGTTCGTCAAGGATCATTGCCCGGTGGTGGAGTTCGGCCTTGTCGGGCGGACGATGCACCAGGTCGACGAGCGGGTGGAGGTGGAACAGATCCACCAGTTGAAGGCAGTCTATGGCCGGATCCTGCGGGAGTATTTCGGGTGACCCTGGAGATCGGGCCGACGGAGGAGATTGCCGCCTGTGCCGCCTTGCGCCGGGCGGTGTTCATCGAGGAGCAGGCCGTGCCGGAGGACGTGGAGCAGGATGGGCGTGACGGTGAGGCGCGTCACGTGCTGGCGGTGCTGGACGGGGTGCCCGTGGGGTGCGGGCGGATATTGCTCGACGGGGCAACGGGGAAGATCGGGCGGGTCTGTGTCCTGCCGGAGCAACGCGGGCAGGGGATCGGGCTGGCGCTTGTCGGGGCCTGCCTGGAGGTGCTGCGCGGGGTGCCGGGGGTGACCCGGGCGGAGCTGGGGGCGCAGAGCTACGCGATCGGGCTTTACGAACGGCTGGGCTTCGCGGCGTTCGGCCCGGAGTTTTCCGATGCCGGCGGGCAGCCGCACCGGATGATGGGCCGCAGCCTGTGAGGGCGCGGCGGCAGGTCGTGGTGATGCTGAAGGAGCCGCGGGCGGGGCGGGTGAAGACGCGGCTGGGCCGGGAGATCGGGATGATCGAGGCGGCGTGGTGGTTTCGGCACCAGACGGCAAGGCTGTTGCGGCGGGTGGAAGACCCGCGCTGGCGGTTGGTGCTGGCGGTGACGCCGGACCGGGCCGGGATGGCGAGCCGGGTCTGGCCCGGGCACCTGCCGCGGGTGGCGCAGGGCGGCGGGGACCTGGGGGACCGGATGGGACGGCTCCTCAGGGCGATGCCGCCGGGGCCGGTCTGCATCATCGGGGGGGATATCCCGGGGGTGCGGAAGGCCCATTTGGCCAAGGCTTTCAGTATGTTGGGTCAGAATGACGCGGTCTTCGGACCGGCGGAGGACGGCGGCTTCTGGCTGGTCGGGATGAAGCGCGTGGCGCGGCCGCCGGCGGGGGTGTTCCGGGGCGTGCGGTGGTCGACGGCGGCGGCGCTGGAGGACAGCGTGGCGAGCCTTTCGGGGTGCCGCGTGGGGTATTGTGACACGTTGCGGGACGTGGACCGGGCGGCGGATTTGGTCGGGTAAGGGGTAATTTCCCGCGGGGTGAGAGGTGGGTTTCATCCACCCTACGGGCCGGGATTCCGACGTCGGTATTACGTCGGTATTTTGTCGGTATTGCGTCGGTGCTGGGGAGCGGGCCGCGGGGTTAGGAATTGGGGTGTTTTCGCTTTGTTGCGGGTCCGAGCCGGGGACTCATGCGGGGCGAGGTCCCGGCTCGGGGCCGGGACGGGGGGTGGTTGTCCGGGGGCGAGGGGTTTGGTTTTGCCGCCGGTGCGGTTTGGGACGCGCCCGGAACAGGGCCGCGCCTTGGCGTGGCGCCGATGGCGGGACGGGACCGAAATCGGGGTATCGTTGCCGGTTGGCAGCGGCTCCTGATCTGCCCGCCCCGGGCCTGACCCGGGGTCTCAGGCGGGGCGAGGTCCCGGCTCGGGGCCGGGACGGGTGGGCTTGCGCCTTGCCGGTGTCCGTGCGACGTAACCGCGACCACAAGCGGAGTTGACGATGCGCGTGCGGCTTGCCGTTCTTTGCCTGGCCTACGTGCTGAGCCAGTTCTTCCGGGCCTTCCTGGCCGTTCTGAGCGAGCCGCTGGGCCGCGATCTGGGCGTGACGGCGGAGGACCTGTCCTTTGCCTCGGGCCTGTGGTTCGTGACCTTCGCGCTGATGCAGCTGCCGGTGGGCTGGGCGCTGGACCGGATCGGGCCGCGGTGGACCGCGTCGGTGCTGCTGGGGATCGGCGGTGGCGGGGGGGCGGCGCTGTTCGCGGTGGCGACGCAGGGCTGGCATATCGACCTCGCCATGGTGCTGATCGGGATCGGGTGTTCGCCGGTGCTGATGGCCTCCTACTACATCTTCGCCCGGCAGTTTCCGCCGGCGCGGTTCGCGACGCTGGCGGCGCTGATGCTGGGGGTGGGGTCGGTGGGCAACCTCGTGGCCTCCTACCCCATGGCGCTGGCGGCGGAGACGATGGGATGGCGGGCGGCGCTGCTGGGGCTGGCCGGGGTTTCGCTGATCGTCTCGGTCGGGATCGGGGCATGGGTGCGCGACCCGGAGGCGCCCGAGGGGGAGGCGAAGGGGTCGCTGGCAGACCTGCTGCGGATGCCGGTGCTGTGGACGATCATACCGCTGATGTTTATCGCCTATGCCCCCTCGGCGGCCATCCGGGGGCTTTGGATGGGGCCGTACCTGGCGGATATCCACGGGCTGGATACCGGGCAGGTGGGGCAGGCGACGCTGGTGATGGGGATCGCGATGATCGCGGGCACGCTGGCCTATGGCCCGCTCGACCGGGTGTTCGGGAGCCGCAAGTGGGTCGTGTTCGGCGGCAACCTTCTGGCGGCCATCTGCCTGTTCCTGCTTGCCGCGATGGCGGAGGGTGGCGTGGCCGCCGTGGTGGTGCTGTGCGCGGCGATGGGGTTCTTCGGCGCCTCCTTCCCGATGATCATCGCGCATTCGCGGGGCTTCTTTCCGCCGCATCTTGCGGGGCGGGGCGTGACGCTGATGAACATGTTCGGGATCGGCGGCGCCGGCGTGGCGCAGTTCGGCTCTGGTCCGCTTCATGCCGCCGTGACGGCGCAGGCCGGGGCGGGCGCGGCCTATGCGGTGTTGTTCTCGGTTTTCGGCGCGGTCCTGCTGCTGGGGCTGGTGATCTATCTCTTCAGCCGCGACTCGATGGAATGAGATAACCGCTTTCACTCGGGCCGCTGACACTGTATGGAGGCCGCCGTTGATCCATTCCGATCAGGAGTCTGAATTATGGGATACAAGGTCGTCGTCGCGGGTGCCACGGGCAACGTGGGCCGTGAAATGCTGAACATCCTGGCCGAGCGCCAGTTTCCGGTGGACGAGATCGCCGCGCTTGCGTCGCGCCGTTCTCTGGGCACCGAGGTGAGCTTTGGCGACAAGACCCTCAAGACCCAGGATCTCGACACGTTCGATTTCACCGGCTGGGATATCGCGCTCTTCGCCATCGGCTCGGACGCGACGAAGACCTATGCGCCCAAGGCCGCGAAGGCGGGCTGCGTGGTGATCGACAACTCGTCGCTCTACCGTTACGATCCGGACGTGCCGCTGGTGGTGCCGGAGTGCAACCCCGAGGCGGTCGAGGGTTATGCCAAGAAGAACATCATCGCCAATCCCAACTGCTCGACCGCGCAGATGGTCGTGGCGCTGAAGCCGATCCATGACCGCGCCAAGATCAAGCGCGTGGTGGTGAGCACCTACCAGTCCGTCTCGGGCGCCGGGAAGGAAGGGATGGACGAGCTCTGGGATCAGACCAAGGACATCTACAACCCGACCCGCGAGATCGCGCCGAAGAAATTCCAGAAGCAGATCGCGTTCAACGTGATCCCGCATATCGACGTGTTCATGGAAGACGGTTCCACCAAGGAAGAGTGGAAGATGGTGGTCGAGACCAAGAAGATCATCGACCCGTCGATCAAGGTCACGGCGACCTGCGTGCGGGTGCCGGTGCTGGTGGGTCACGCCGAGGCGGTGAACATCGAGACGGAAGAGTTTCTCGACGAGGACGAGGCGCGCGACATCCTGCGGGAAAGCCCGGGCATCATGGTCGTCGACAAGCGCGAGGATGGCGGCTATGTCACGCCGATCGAATGCGTGGGCGATTACGCGACCTTCATCAGCCGCATCCGGCAGGACCCGACGATCGACAACGGGCTGAACCTGTGGTGCGTCAGTGACAACCTGCGCAAGGGCGCGGCGCTGAACGCGGTGCAGATTGCCGAGACGCTGGGCAACCGGGTGCTGAAGAAGGCCTGACCGGCGCGTCACGAGAGGTACGAAAGGGGCGCCTTGGGGCGCCCTTTTTGCGTGGGTCAGAAGGGTTCGATCACCTCGCAGTCTTCATCCCGAGGGGCGGGGGAGAGCATGCGCTCGGCCAGCCAGGTGTGGCTGTGGCCGGGGAAGGGGGCGCCGAAGCGCCGCATGAGGCGGGCATAGCTGAAGCCCAGTTCGGACGCCTTGCAGAGGCGGCGGCCGCCGGGGTGGTCGTGCAGGGCGAGGCCGCCGCCGGCGGCGCGGAGGGCATAGCCCTTCGCGTTCAGGCGGCGCTCGAGGTCGGGCCAGTCCCGCGCATGGGCGAGGTCATCTGCGAGGCGCGCGCGCAAGGGCGCGAGGAGGCGCTCATCCGCCCTTACGGGCGGCTTCGCGTTTCGGATGCGGGTGATTTCCCTTGAAAGCAGGTCGCGGACGAGCTGGCCCACGGAGATGTCGCGCCTTGCGGCCAGCGCATTGGCCGCGCGGTGCAAGTCGTCGTGCAGGAGAATCTCGATCCGGGTTTCGCTCATTCCCCGATCAAACACCGGGTTTGATAAAAAATGCGTAAATCTGCGCAAGCCCGCCAAGAACCTTGTCTTCGGGCGCGTCTAACGGAGATAGTCGACACGAAACACCCAGGAGCTTTCCCCATGCAACGTCTCGCTTTCGCCCTTGCCCTGTTGCCCACGGCCGTGCTGGCCGAGGATATCCCGCTGGCCAGTGACGTCACCGGCGTCACGCTTTACCCCAACGGCGCGACCGTGACGCGCCGGGTGCCGTTCAGCGCGCCGGCGGGGGCGCATCAGCTGGTGCTGACCGACCTTCCGCGCAGCACGCCGCTGGCCTCGGTCCGGGTGGCGGTCGAGGGGGCGCAGATGGGCAGTGTCAGCACGCGCAACGATTTCGTGCCGCCGCGGACGGAGGAGACCAATGCCGCCATCGAGGCCGCGGAGGACCGGGTCGAGCTTCTGGAAGAGGAGTTGCGGAACCGGGAGGCGGCGATCGAGTCGATCCGGCTGGAGGCGAAGGCGGCCGAGGCGCGGGTGGACTTTCTCGAGTCGCTCGGCAAGGGCGAGGGCGTAGCGGCGCTGGATGTGGAGAAGCTGATGGCACTGTCGGAGATGATCGGCAGCGAGACGCTGGAAGCGTTGCAGGCCGCGCAGGGCGCCAGGCGCCGGGCCGAGGCGGCGGCAAGGGATCTGAAGGACCTGCAGGAGGATCTGAGGCGCGCGCGGCAGGCGTTGGCGGCGCTGGTGCCGGAGCAGGAGGACCGGGCGATGCTGGCCGTGGCCGTTCGGTCGGACGCGCCGGCGGAGGGCATGCTGACGGTGACCTACAATATCTACGAGGCGGGGTGGCAACCGGTCTATGATCTGCGGCTGGAGCGGGACACGGGCGACCTGGATATCGAGCGCGGCGCGCTGGTCTACCAGCAGACCGGCGAGAACTGGAGCGACGTGGCGCTTACGCTGTCGACGACGCGGCCGACCGAGCAGACGGTGCCCGGCGAGGTCTGGCCGTGGCTGCGGCGGATCTTCGACCCCGAGGTGCCCGTGCCGATGCCGAAGCCGCTGGTGCGCGCCGAGCCGGAGGCGGGCTATGCCGCCGACGCCGCGATGGAAGAGGCGATGGTGGAGGCGGCGCCGGTGCAGGCGGCGGCGCAGTTCGACGGGCTGTCGGTGACCTACAGCTATCCGGAGACGGTCGACGTGGCCACGGGCGCCGACAACCTGCGGATCACGCTGGGCACGCTGGAGGCCGAGGCCGAGATGGTGGCGCAGGCGGTGCCGCTGACCGACACCAATGCCTATCTCATGGCGGAGTTCACCAACGAGGCCGAGGAGCTGATCCTGCCGACGCACGAGGCGAGCTTCTACCTCGACGGGCGGTTCATCGGGAAGCGCCCGCTGGACCTGATCCCCGCCGGGGGCGAGGCGGAACTGTCCTTCGGGCCGATCGAGGGGCTGCGGCTGGAGCGCACGGTGCTGGGCCGGAACGAGGGGGATCGGGGCATGATCTCGCGCTCGACCGAGCTGACCGAGGAGGTGCGGATCGAGATCGAGAACCTGACCGGGGAAGCCTGGCCGATGCGGGTGCTCGACCGGGTGCCCTATTCGGAGCAGGAAGACCTCGAGATCGAGTGGAACGCCGCGCCGCATGCGTCGGAGATGGACGTGGACGGCAAGCGCGGGGTGCTGGCGTGGGAGTTCGAGATCGCGGCGGGCGAGGAAAAGGAGATCACGTTGACGCATACGCTGGAATGGCCGGAGGGCATGGTTCTGCAGTGACCGGGGGCGATCTTCTCGATCCCGGCGGGCGGGGGCACCTCTTTGACGGGCTTGACCCCTCGCCCGCCGCGCTGTGCGGGGTTCTGCACGGGGTGATGATCCACGATCATTTCGGTGCGGTCTGCTACCCCGCGGTGCCGCCCGGCTTCGCCGATGCCTCGCGCGTGACGGTGCCGGTGGCGGTGCGGCTGGAGCAGATCGACAGGGGCGGGGCCGGGCTGGCACAGCGGCCGCCCGAGCAGCGCATCGGCGGCACCTGCCGCGACTTTGCCCTGATGTTCTGTGCCATGGCGCGGCATCACGGGTTGGAGGCCCGTCTTCGGTGCGGTTTCGCCGCCTACCTCGATCCGCCGGGGTGGGAGGATCACTGGGTTGCCGAGTATCGCGGGGCAGAGGCGGAAACCTGGGCACGG
>Ga0189287_100155_pt1 | contig 38269 bp, 26 predicted proteins | sample UW86minimetaG_FD_130319 | JGI IMG/M metagenome (GOLD analysis project Ga0189287, IMG submission 130319) | Marine microbial communities from the Costa Rica Dome - UW86 mini metaG | ecosystem: Environmental > Aquatic > Marine > Oceanic > Photic zone | place: Costa Rica: the Eastern Pacific... | reverse complement strand
GCTTCAAGCGCGACCCTGGCCTTAAACTCTGGTGAATGGTTCTTGCGTTTCTTCATTTTGGATCGTCACTTTCATCATGCGATCCACCCTAACCACTGGTCCGAATTTCCGCGACCACCTCTGACATCTCATGCCGCAGGCGTTTCTCAAAACTCTTGTCTTTGCGATTTTTTCCCTGTGCCATACTGGACACTTTTGCTCCCACATGCGGCTTATGCCAACAGAATGATCAAGATTTTCTGAGGTTCTTCAACTTTGCCCTAAGGTTTGCGTTCTCTACCGTGAGGTCGCGCAACACGTGAGCGATGTCATCAACGGTCGAACTTCCCCAGAGTTCGCCAATATCTGGCAGAACAGGCTCGGGCAACTGCAGGTGGAATCTTTCCTCCAAGAGACGCGCCTCCTGTCTGGCGGCCGCTCGGATCTCTTCATTTTTCTCGTTGGAGAAAGCAAACTTGCTGCCGCGGATTCTTTTTAATTGCCGCACTTGGTTTCTATGAACCTTGGGTGAGACTGTCTCCGCGGAGTCGGCATTCACTTTTGCAATCGCATCTGCCAACAACGCAGCCTCATAGGAAAGACTTTCATTGCGCGTTTCCATTGTCAGTCCGTCAGCAACCTCGTCATCTCCACCTATCAGATGGAAAAAATCCTTTATCACATCCCCCCGATGCAATTGCGTCCGATCAAACACTCGCAAGATCATATCTTCCAAACCAACGACGCTTCTATAATTTTCCAGTCGGTTGGACACAGGGGGTAGGACCCGGGCTGGGTCAAACCCGCTGAGTGTCAGCTTTCCTCCTTTGAGGCGTTGTTGGGCAGAAGAGACAATCAACGAAGCTGGATGCCGGACATAAGCTACAATCAGGGTTTTCTTTGCATATTGCGCGAGGAAATCGAGGAACTCCTTAATGCCTGCGGGAGTAAGCAGGCTAAAGTGTTCGCTTGAAAGCACCAGGGTTGGAGCGGCGGACGAACGTGCACTTGCTTCGAACTCGCTGCGGAATTCTGATTGAAGTCGGGCAACATCCTTCTCGGTTTTTACTCTAGTTGTGGGCTTCGACTCCTGACTTAAGATGCTCTTAGCGCGAGGAGACTCCGGTATGGCAGATATAGCGAGAACGCCGTGGTTCGCTCTCATTCTAGGATAGTGAAATCCGTTCTGCTCAAGCAAATGGGCATTCGCCTTGAAGGCGTGTTGAAGTGAAGTTGATCCGGTTTTTTGCCCGCCTATGTGCAGGAAACAGGTCTCAAACATTCTAGTCCCTTACTGGCTTAAACCTAAGTGGATTTCCCAACCTCACAGAGCTTGGCGCTTGCCGCCGATCAGTTCACCTAATTCTTCAAGCATCGGAGCGTAATGTAACTCAAGCGACTTACGCAATTCAGGAGGGCATGGATAACTTTCCCCGTGGTTGGCCACATTATTTAGCTCGGCCTCCTGTTCCTTGGGGAAATGCGGCGCACCGAGAAAATCCAGAATGCCGTTCATCATTTCAGCAGGCTTGTTCACCAGATCATCGTAAAATCCAACGTGCACTTGGTCTTCACCGAACGCGGCCTGCCAGTTGCGAATGATCGTCACATAGTCGCCGTTCGCGAGGCAGCGTTCAGAAGTCGCAAATTTTACCATCGCCTCGATGCGCTCTGGTTCGGGAAGGTCGTTCTTTGGCCCGCGGGTTACGGTATGCCGTGCATGGGACCAGGCCCGTTCGACCGGGTCACGCAGCAAGATCACGATTTTGGCCCATGGCACGATCTCCGCCGCTTTTTCGATCTCTTCTGCGGACATTGTGCTATAACTCGGTGAAACGTCGCCGCTGAATTTGTCGCCGGCAAGGTCGAAGAGCCCAGGATATCTCTCCAGTGCCCAATCCGATGTGAAATACTCCCACCAATCGAGTCGCCATTGCAACTTAGGCTTGCCTTGGAGCTTGGCCCGGACTTTCTCTAGTCTTTCGGCGTATTTCGCCCGACTGTTCGGAAAAGGCGCGAGATAATCGACCTCTTTTTGCGGCGGCATCCAGAAATCGGGGTGAGTCTTGAGTTGCTGGTGTAGCCAAGTCGTGCCGGCTTTCTGCGCGCCGGGACAAATGAAGGTTGGGCCGCTCATGGAATTACCTTTTTGGGGAACGGAACGCTCTATCGCATGTCGCGGATCATGGCAGCGATCCTGCCCATGATCAAGGGCGTGGCCTCGGGCAGGCGACGTTGGAAATCGGCCGGTGGCGATGGGGTTTCGTTCGGGGGGAAGGGCGTGCGCCCGGTGTCGAGGAATTTTCGGGCCGCCTGTCGGTTCGTGTCGCGGAATCGCTTGCGCAGCGTCTGCCGGGCCCTGAGCGACAACAGCCCGGCGCGGGTCTGCTGAAGCGCGGATTCGTTGGCCAGGGACAGCTCGACAAGCTGGCGTACGAAAGGGTGGTGCCCCTCTTCCTTTTCCATCCATGGGTTCGAAAGGCGCAGGTATTCCAATGCGTCGGGGGGCAGCGATTTCTTGTGCAGCACCGCGTCATCGGGCGGCCGGAATTCGGGGAAGCGCCGGCATCCCAGCGTTTCGAGGAAGTCATGCAGAATGCCGTTCGGCAGGTGTTTGCGCCCGAACAGGCGCAGCCGCACCGCGTCCTTGCCAAACATTTTCTCCCACGGGCTGAGCAGATTCATCGTTTCAAGGAAGAAAAGTGGCTCTTCCGTGATATACGACTCGATCGTGCGGCTTTCGCGGGTGCCGAAGTCTTTCACGACCTGGTTGTAGAAGCTTTCCAGGTAGCTGTCCGGACTCCGCAGGTAGTGGATGACTGAAACGTCGTACCGATCTGCAAGCCGCTCCAGTCGCCGCGGGTCAATCGCAAGCCCGAATTCCTCGGAGCTCAGCACGACGACCTGTTGCGGCGCTGCGTCGATCTCTTCGAAGAGGGCCGCCCAGTCTTCGATGTCTTCCAGCGCGGCAGACGAATTTGCCGGATCGCGCAGGGCCCAGCAGAGCTTGAAATGCGCCTGGTGGATGCGCCCTGCCTTCGGGTAGAGTATGCCCAGGTCCTTCAGCAGTGGTCCATTGCGCGCCAGGGAGCTCTGTATGAAAGTCGTCGCTGTCTTGTGCGACCCGATGTGAAGGAAAAGTGACTTCTTCATTATGAATCTTCCGATGACCTTGCGGCTAGGATCTTGAGCATGTCAGCATGCATCATGGCGCTATCGAGCCATGCAAAGGCGTGTGACCCGCCGATGCCGTGCAGGTTGCGGCGCACCCGGTCGGCCTGTTCCTGAAACCCTTGGGTTGCGAATGTACTGTCGGGAAACTCCCGGAACTCCGATGGACCAAGGGCCTTTTCCATGGCGACCCAAAGTTCGCTGGCGGCCTGCAGGAAGGGCGCCTTCAGGTCTTGCCTGAGCTTGTCGTAGGTCCAGTCGACCGTGTTCACATAGCTGCGCAACAGCGGGGCGAACTGGTTCCAGCCTTCCTGTAACCCTCTCTTGAGGGCGAGACGGAACATTTCCAGCGCGTAGAATCCCCTCTCATCCCCCTGGCGTATGTCCTGCCCGGGATGCTGGCGGTAGGAAATGCGAAGGTGCTCGAGGGTGGGAACGTCACCGGCATGCTGGAGGCTGAGAAGTTGAAAGAGCAGGTCGTCGAAGGCGCGAATATGTTCCGGGAACCAGATGTCACGGTTGTCGAGGAAGTCGCGGCGATACACCCTGCGCCAGATCGTCGGTTGACGGACGATCAGGTCGGTGGCCGGGATCACTGTCATGTGGGCCAGCGGGGCCCCTTCGGGAGGGGCGGGCATGTCGACCGACTCGGGGCCCGGACGTTTCGCCCATCGCCCCTTGCCGTCCTTTTCAAGCAGGTCGAACCCGCCTTGCACGATTTCGGCACCGGTGTACCTGGCCAATTCGAGCAGACTTGGAAACAGGTCGCGGTCGGAAACGTCGTCGGAATCCATGAAGGCTATGTGACTGGCATCTGACATCAGGCGGCCGTAATTGCGCGCCGAGGCACATCCGCCATTGGATTTGCGGTGCACTATGACGCGCCGGTCGTGGCCGAACTGTTCCTGGACAAGGTCGCCGCAACCGTCGGTCGAGCCGTCATCCACGACCCGAATACGAATGCTGGTGTCTTCGGTCGCGACCAAGCTTTCGATGCATTCCGTGATCCATTCACGGGCATTGTACATCGCCACGACAATGTCCAGGCCGCGCCGGTGCGCCTGTTGCCCGGATGAGCGCCGCAATGCAAGGGCCGGGGCACCGGCGACCGGAAGCCAGGTTTCGCGATTACCGGGACCTTCGTAGATCATGGGCGATGGCACATGTTGCCAGGTTTCTCCGATGATGTGATCCAGCGGTGCTTCCGCCAATCCTTCGAGGATGACCTTCTCTCTCTTGGGGGCGACGAGTTTCAACAACGTGGGCGAGAGACCGGCAAGCGCGCGAGCGGGAATCGTGGGATAGGACAGGCTGCCTGGCCTGACGCTTCCGCCCATACGCCCTTCCGCTTCGAGAAACCCCGGCTTCGAAGAGGCCGCGCGGAATTTGCGCCTCGGGCAGAGTGCTTCAAGCCGGTTTGCATCGCGCGCCTTGAGCGCAGAGGCCAGCGCTTCGCGGTCGCCGCCATCGTCGCCTTCGCCCACCGCGAGTCTCAGGGGGACGATGTTCGCGCATTCATTCTCGGCGATGTTCTTCTCGAGAGCGGCATGGAAGTCCGGGTTCGGTTCGAAACACCATACCGTCCAGTCGGGGAATGCCTTGGCGAAGGGGATCGCGAAACAGCCGAAACCGGCGCCGATATCCAACGCGACACCTTCTGCTGACAGAATGCGGGCGGCGAGTGCGGGCTCGTAGATATGCCTCAATCGCCAGACCGAGTCTTCTGCGAGAAAATTCGGCACTGGTGCAGAGCAGGTCACCTCCTGGCCGAATGCGCGGACGCGAACCGGGGCAAGCCCGCCCTCGCTTGTCTGCCGGGACACGTTTTTCAGCCTGCGGACGATTGCCGGGAGCCTGTCAGAATGCATTGACGATGCCTCGCACCCGCTTCCGGACATCTTCCGGTATTGAAAGCTCATCAAACATGGAATCGGATATCGCAAAATAGCCGGGGTCTACAAGGCGGCACATTGCGTGGGTCAGCTGCCAGAAATGCGGGCGGTTGCCATGGCCGATCGTCGACCCGCACCACGTCAGTAGCTTCATGCACGCACAAAGCACGGCCGCGCGCTGACGCCTGTCGTCGAAATATGGCGTGCGGGCGAAGGTTTCCAGCGTCAGGCGGGTGACCGGGATGATATCGAAGCGCCGGTCACCGCTGCCGGCCGTGATCTGGGGGCGGGAATACCGTCGGAAATATGTGAAACAGGGCGTCTGCAGGAACCGTGTTTTCCGCGACCGGGCCAATGCATTGACGTGGAAAAAGACATCTTCGAAGAAATGCGTGTTGGGAAAGCACAGGCCATTTTCTTCCAGGAATGCACGGCGAACGACCTTGTTCGCGGATTGCGGCTCGGCCAGGTAAGCCAGCGACCTTACAACGTCCGCATCGGGTGTATCGGTATCGAGCGTTCCTTGAGGGCAGTGTGTCTCGAGCTTTTCGAATTGAGGCGTGTCATAGAAACAGAAGGGGGCGTCGCGCACCTCGCTCAGGGCGCCGCGACACAGGATGAGATCGGGGGCATGGTGCTCGATATCCCTTGCGATGGTGGCGAAGGCCCACGCGGGGCGGCTGTCATCGGCGTCGAGAAAGCAAATGTAATCGCCCTTCGCCTGGCTTAACCCCCTGTTGCGAGCTGATGACAATCCGTCATTCGCCTGTCGGATCACCGTGATGCGGGGGTCGCTGAGCGTGTCGAGAATGGCGCGCGTGTTCTCGCTTGAGCCGTCGTCGACAATGATCAACTCGAAGTCTTCGAACGCCTGGGCCAACAGCGATTCAACGCTCGTCATCAACAAGGGGCCATCGTTGAATGTCGTTGTGATACAGGAGAGCAACGGCATTTTCTAACCTTTAACGTGGCCCGGTCGAGAGCCTGAATGTCTGGTCTCCAGGTGTTTGACAAGACCAAGCGGCGAGGATTTGCCGGGAACCCGTGGTTTCCATTGGAAACGGCCCTGAGCTGTGCTTATTGGCGCTTGTAGCGAGTGCGAATTTTCTAAAGACCTGTTCAGTTTAGAACAAAAGGAGCAAAATTCGTGGAAACTTGCAACTCGCGCAATGCCGCGGTTCTGCAATGCATCGTTTGACGGCATGTGCGGCCACCCGTTTGCTGACGGCGTGGGACTTGCGCTCATGAAAGCGCCATTTGCTGCCGGGATCGCACCGTTTTCGACCTGCAAAATGGTCTGGCTCGCCCTTCGACAACTCAACTTGACGACCCCGGTCGAGATTGGTCGAGTAAGCCTTGCAGTCATATGCGCTAAGTGCGAAACGAGGTCTGGTGTTCGCATAGCCGCGCGGAATAAGACCGCCTTCTGTTATTAGCTACACAATGGAGCGGAATTTGAAACTAAGCCGTTTGATTCGACGCAAACAAGAAGAGGCCGAACCGACACAGGCGGAAGGACAGGCGGAAGCACAAACGGTCCCGCAATCGCCCCCGCAAACGCCCCCGCAGTCGATTCAACTGCCCAATCCTGAGGCGTTGTTCGAGGAAGATCCCGCACTGGTGGAGCCCCAATCCATTGCGCCCTATGTGGAGATTGCACCGGGTGTTATCATGGGATGGCCGACGGATGCTGATGTGCAGGCGACACTACGCCAGGTTCCGTCCCGCTTATCCAACGATGGACCGGGAGTTGAATTGGACATCCGCAATTGCGAACAGGCCGATTGGTTGACGCTGGAGCTCATGGTTCCCTGGGACTACGTGCTGTCCAGGCGCATGATAGGGATTGGCATGGATGTGGCGTGTTCACCGCTTACGCATGTTGGCCTGCAGCTGCGGTTGCCGGGCCCCGATGGCACCGAGAGAGACATCGAAAGCAACATCAGCGTTCTTCACCCCGAGCTCCAGCGTTTGTATACCATGATAACATTGCCTCTGGCCTTCGCCGCAGAACCCGTGGATACCCAGCCGAGAGTTATCCTCTGGATGACCAAGGAGCCCAAGAAGCTCCATTTCGAACGTCTATTTTTGATTTGATTATCGGGAGAAGGTGATGACGACCGTATCCACATATCCTTTTGCCGAAAAAGGTGTCCTTGCAAAAAGTTCCGAGCCGGAGGAGCCGTTCGACCCGCGGGAAGGGGTTCGCCGGGCGCTGGAATTGTCGGCCGGATCGAAGAAGTCGAAGTCCGTTTCGGACGAAGAACTGGACGAGTTCCTGTCGCATCTCGGCGAGAATTGCCCGAGCCGGTGCAAGCTGTTCGACGAGCGGTTTTATCTAAGCCAGCTGCCCGTGCGAATTGCCATGCGGGTCAACCCGGTTCTGCATTATCTCGAAATCGGTGCTGCGAACGGGCTGCTGCCGCATCCCCTGTTCGATCCGCAATACGTGCGCCGCCAGCGCGAGCTGATGAGTGACGCCGTATCGAGCGGGAGTGACTGGCTGGACGTGCTGGCGTCGTGTGAAGCGCCCTTTATCTCGCCCCACCCGCTGTTCGACCCGGAAGTCTACTTCAAGTCGACCGGCCGATCGCAAAAGCGCCTTTCCGAAAACCCGATCATCACCTTCATCAAGGGCTGGCCGGAAGAGCGTCAGCCGTTTTCTCCGTATTTCGATTGCGATTTCTACATCCACCAGGTGCCTCACTTGCGGAACGCATCGATGGACCCGCTGTCGCATTACCTGCTGCAGCCTGACGAGTTGCGGCTTGATCCGAACCCCATGGTGCACGGCAAGTACTACCAGAACCGGTATCCCGACGTGCGGGGGGATGCCCTGTCGCACTACGTCCAGTTTGGCATGCCGGCGGGACGGGAGCCCAATCCCTATGCCTACCAGGAGCTTGGCGAACTCGGCATGACGCCCAAAGAACTTTACGAATACATCTGCGTGTGGAGGTCGGAATGACACGGCCAATGGCGGCAACGCTGCACCCGACCTGCGAATTCAACGCGACTCGCGACGTGGTATTCGCCCACGAAGCCGACGGTTTCGAGAAAGTCCTGCATGTGTTCGATGCCAATTGGCACGGCATTCGCAGCGCCTCTGGCTGTTGTCCCGGCCACAAGCTTGCCATCTCGAACGAGCAGCCGCTGGATGGCGAGGCATATCGCCATGCCATCGGCCTCATTCACCACTATGGGATCAAGCGCGTCGTTTTCCAGGGGTATTCCTGGGTGGCCAACGAACTGGCCATCACGCTGCGGCGGGAGTTCGGCGAGGACCTGCAGCTTTACGCCATTACGCACGTCACTTCGGCCCAGTTCGAGAACCATTTCGAGATGGACATGCAGTTCGCCATCACGGACGGTCTGCGCAAGGGTGTTCTCCGGCGCGCCGCGAGTGTGAAGCCGCAGTTCTACTCGGTTGTTCCGGACACCTGGGAGCATCTGATCGTCAATTTCGCCCCCAACATTTCCAAGAACCGCCGCTCGGCCGTGGTGGATACACGGGCAATCTTCATTCCGGTGGAAAACAGTTGGCGGAAGAATCTTTACACCAACATCCTTGCCGCGCTTCCGGTGGCCGAGATCGATGTCATCTACAGCGTCAACTGGCCGACCGGCCTGGACAAGATGGCCGATCTTGGCAAGGTCAAGGTGGCACCTTTCCGCTCCGGGCGGGATCTCTTCGCCTTCATGGGGTCGCTGGGTGCACTGATGAACGTGACCCTGGCGGAATGTCAGCCGATGACGCAGCTCGAAGGTTTGGCGGTTGGTACGCCGAGCTTGACCGGCGCGCTCCGTATCGAGGAGTTCAAGGACGATCCGCTGATGCCGCTCGTCGAGGTGGAAAGCCTCGACAACCCGCACCACATCGGCAACGCCTTGAGCCGGTTGCTGAAAATGCGCCGAGATGACCCGTCTGAGCTGGCACAGATGATCGATGGCCATCTCGAGAACCGCCACAAGCTTGCCGTGGAACGCTATGCTGATTTCTTGGAATTATAACAAAAAGACTGTTGAGAAGAGCGTTCGATGAGCCGAAAGAGCATTTGCCTGGTTAGCAATGAAATGTACCCGTTCCTGCCTGGTGGGATCGGGCGCCTGATGTACAATTTCTGCGAGCGCAACGTCGAACGCGGCCATCCGGTGGACCTGCATTTCCTTCTTCCTGCGGCCGGTGGTTCGCAACAGGAAGAGGAGATACGCGCGGCGTACGCCGGCAAGGCGAGGATACATTTCGCGCCGGCGCAATCCGACCTGAATGATCCGCTGAGCTGGGCCGTCCGCCACGGGAACGCCCATCACCCGGAATTCGCGATCCATTACAGCGAAGCGTGGCTGTATCACCATGGCCTGCTGCGCGCTGAGCAAGCGTTGGGGCGGCCATTCGATCTGGTCGAATGGCCCGATTTCGGCGGGTGGTCTTCCGCGGCGCTGCAGGCCCGCGAGGTTGGATTCGCCCACCGGGGCACGGTGTTTGCGTACAGGCTGCATTCCTCGCAGGGGCTGATCACGGACGCAGAACGTTACAGCCATCATCCGTCTCAATGGTTCGGGGCCCTTCTCGACCTGGAGAGGCAGGGCCTGGCCCAGTCCGACCTGATTGTCGGCCACCTGTCGAGCATCGTCGACGCCAATGCCCAGCATTACAGGTTCGGCGAAGAATGGGCGCGCGAGGCCATTGTCGAGTTTCCGCCGATCACGGTCGACCCGCATTCGTCGAACCCCGAGGTCGCGCTTGGAGCCACACCGGATTTCATTTTCTCCTCGCGCCTGCAACCGTTCAAACGCCCGGATATCTTTATCCGGGCGGCGGTCATGTTTTTCGAGCGTAACCCCGATTACCCGGGCGTGTGCCGGGTCGTCTCCTATGGCTGGGACCGGAGTTACATCGACTGGTTGAAGAGCCACGTGCCGCCCTCTCTCGCCGATCGGGTGCTGTTCCTGGAGCAATGCAGCAAGAGCGAGCGCCTAGACTATCTTGCGCGCTCGGTCGTGGTGGTGCCGTCGACCTACGAAAGCCTGTGCCTTTTCGCCTATGAGGCCGGGCAAATGGGCTTGCGCGTGATCCTCAACCGCGAGTGTCGCGCCTTTTCCGAAGCGGACCGCTGGATTGATGAAGAGACTTGCCTGTTCTTCGACGGCGACTTCATTGACCTTGCCCATACGATGGAGCGCGCCTGCAGCTGGGTGCCGGCGAAGCCCGTCAGTATCGAGGCGGACGCGCCCTACTGGGAAGATGCGGACCTTCTCGAAAGCAGGAAGAACGCCCTGACGGCGCAGACGTCCGGGGACAAGAGCACGGAAATTCCGGTGCTGGTCTACGGTATCGACTCCGTTCAGGAGATGAACCGCGTCTGGAGCTACTGGAGAGATGCGGTCACGGAAGACGTGCAGGTGCATTTCCTTGTCGCACGCCATGCTTTCGAAGGTATGGAAACCGCCGTCGCGACGATGACCGCGATGGGCTGGAGCGCACACATGTTCAGCGGCCGCAAGATCGCGGCCAGCGAGTTGCAGCGGTTCATCGAGAGCCTCGAGGTGCCATATGTCTGCCTTTGCCCGTCCAACAGCGTGCTGCATCCGGATTTCCTGCCCGCTGCCAGGCACTGTTTTGCAAACCGCCCCGACACGGAGCTGTTCAGCGCCCATTGCCGCGTGCTCGATCCGGTTTCCTTTGCCGACCGCGGAGTGACCCTGTCGACAGGTGATGCGCAAAGCCTGGCCATGCTGGAAAGCGCGGTGAGCGCGCCTGCGTGCGTTGTCTCGCGGGAGGCGGTCTCCAGGATCGGGCTCGACGACATGGCGCGCGAGCTTTGGTTCGCCGCATTTTCCCGGAAACTGGCCCTGTCGAACGCTCGGATCGTGATCGCTCCCCGGCTTTTGGTCGATCGGTTCGACGTCGATATCGTTCCGCCGAACAACAAGCCCTTCAGTGCCGGGGTCTTTGACAGTTTCGGCGTGCAACAGGGCTTGGTGCCGCGCTTGCTTGCCTTTGATGCGAAGCATTCGACGGCGCGGTCGCAGCGACGGGTGCGGTTTGCCGAGGACAAGATTACAGAGACGTTCCCGGTTCACCCGAAGGCGGACATGCTGGGGTGGTCGCTTGTGCAGGGGCACCAGGAAGGCATCTTGGTGTCCCCGCATACGGATGGCATCGTCATTGCGGAACTGAAGGCGGCCCACGAAGGTCACCCGATCGAGATAACCGGTGCAGTGCGCAATACCACGGAGAATAACGGCGTCGAGGTTGCCTTGCTCGCGGCCGATCACCCGCTGAATCCCGACGAGATCAACGCCCTGGAATCCGGTGAGACGCACCTGTCCGGTGCGAGCCCGTTGACGTGGCACGAGGTCGCGTCGAATGAGCTTAAGGTCATTCGCATGATCCCCGGCCTGATGAACAGCCGACATATCTATTTTCTTTCCCGCGCCCCGGCAGGGCGAAGTGCCAGCGGCTGTGCCCCGGTCTGGCGCTGGCTCGAGCTGGGATATTGAGACGGGTGTCGAAGGCAGGCACGCCGAATTGACAGCGTTACAAGGATAGCGGGCAGATCCCGCCTTGCGGCCCGATTGACGGTAGGCGCGGTACCTTCTTCGGACTGGATGGCCGGGCTGCCGGGGAGCCTGCCTAGGTCATGGTCGCCAGAAGGTGCGCCAGGGATGGATGGGCGTGTTCTTGGAACGTCGCCTTGCGCGTGGAAGCGAAACCGTCTGACGCGTCTCGGGCGTAACCGAACCGCTCGAAATCTTCGCCGTAGAGTTCCTGCAATCGGGCGAGAGTGCCGTCGTCCCGAAGATAGGTGAGCGCCGAGCTGGCTGCGCTGGTGCCGTGTTGGTTTTTCTTCACGATCGCGGGCTTGCGGCCCGGGAACAGGTACGCGAGGACGGCCGGCAATTGCCGATCCATCTTCTCCAGCGTGCCCAGGAAGTTCGGTTCGACATGTCCGGCAAGCGTGTTCAATGACTGGGCGCGCCAGTGCGGGTCATGCGCAGAAGGCGGATCGGCGGCGATGCATTCCACGAAGCTGTCGAACTCCAGCGACATGTCAGGGTCAAAGCCGTGCCGGCGGGCAAAGGCTGGCCAGATCATGTCGCGTCGCGCGGCAATCTTGTTGAGGTAAGAGGAAATGACCCGCAAGTACGGGTTCCGCACGAAGGTGAAAACGAAGGCATCCGATACCCAGTCCGGGTGATCGAGCTGGTTCTCGAAGGGAGAGTCCTCGATCGCATGGACGTTCCCGCCGGGACCGGCCGGTTCGAGCGAGGCCCAGAGACTGGCCTTGATGGTGCTGCATCCTGCCTTCGGATTGTTCAGGTAAATGAAACCGTTGGCCTTGTTCGCGCGCAATGACTGCTTGAGTATTCGACGGTCCACGGAAATCGTCATGTCACCCTTTCCGGCCTGTTCGTTGCGCTGCATGCCGAGCAGGCTGCGAGGAGCTGGCAGCTTGGCAATGTTCCTGGCCCCCGGACATCGTCAGCCGCGTCTCGACAAGCGTGCTTTCAACGTCGACACGAAATGTTCTCGTGAAGCGTTCGGTGATCTCGAACTCGCAAGGAAGGCCAGCGCTTCGATCAATGCGCCTGTTTCCGGCTGCAGCAGGGGATCCTCGGGCTCGTCGGGCAGGTCGGTATCGAACGAGACCCCGTATACTGTTGCCAGCCGATCCAGGGCAGGGGCCACTTTCTCGAGCAGTTTCTGCCTGCGGCGGGCGCCCAGGGCAAAGGGCCGGCTGTCGGCTTCAAAGGCCGCGAGGACGGTCTGCAGGTCATAATCGGCGCCGGCGGCGTTCAGCATCGCAAGCGACGCGGCACAGTTCATGGAGGGGCTGGGGTTGCCATGGATCTCGGTCTCCGCGGGCAGATCGATTTCCGCCAGCTCCCCAAACAGCCCGAGGATGCCGCGGCGTTTCGCCGTCTCGAAATCGGCGGCCCTCACCGTTCCTATGTCCGACCACACGTCGAGCAACGCGGCGTAGTTGGTTCGCTCGATGACCCGCGGCGCCTTTGAGAACGCGACGATGCTTCGTTTTTCCCGCCCCTCCCGGCAGAACTGGTTCCAGAGCGCCTCGATGTAGTAGTCGGGGCGGCGGAGATAGCCGACGACCCGAACATCAAATTCGGCGGACAGGCTGCGCAGGGGCGCCAGGACCTTTTCATCCAGTTCGGAAAGCCCCTCTGCGCTTAGGATCAGCGTCTGACATGATGATTTGGCGAACTCGGACAAGACTATCGCAAGCTCGGCCTCCGCGGCCTGGCCGCCCTTGATGAGCGCGTGCGTCAGGCTGGAATGCTTGGGGAGATGGGCGTGCGGCTCGCGATCCGTTCGGGCATACCAGATTGACCGAGCCTGGAGATGCGACCTGGTCCGCTCGAGGGCTTCCTGTATGGAACTGGTACCCGTCTTGTGGGTACCGATATGGATCACGATTTTTTTCATTCTACTGCTTCGAACGTAACGGCCTCGCCCGGACATGACCTATGCTGCGGATACTGCGCCAATGCAAGTTTTCGACCGTGATAACCCTGGAAGTCGCCCCGGGCCGTGTCGATGGGCGCCCAATGGAGTGGGTTGGGGCACCGGGTTCGACGTGCTGCCGGAGACCGTTGCCGGGCCGGCCCCTCGGAGCCTGAGCAGGGCCGCCTAGACATGAATGCGACCGGGACTATCGCGCACAAGGCACGGCGCTGTCAACGCCGTGAGCGCGGCCGACGTCGCCCGGACCGGTGCACGGGCGACATTGGTTGCCGCGTGGAAACGAGCGTGGGCGGGCAACGCCGAAGTCAAGGGCGCGGCAGCAGGCGCGCTTGCCAAAAAACGGCAAGGCAGATAAGAAAAATGGACAGGCAGGCTCTGGATGTAAACGAGGTGGCAGTGGCAGCCTGTCAGTGAAAGAACATGTCCGACTTCGGCTCCATCCGCAGTTTATTTCCCGGTACATATCCAGCTGGACAACCATGAACTTGCTTCAGAATTTTCTGTTTCCGGTCCCGACACTTCCGGTGCAACTGTATTTCAAAGGTTCTGGAGACCTCGGGCGCGATGCGGAGGGAGGCGAGTTCATCCTTGTCCGGGAAGGTGGCACGCTTTCGTCGGATACGTTCTTCGGCTCGTTCTACCGCTCTTACTGGTGGCAATACACGGGACTACGGGATTTTTCCCTGCTCGTGGATATCGAAGGGTCGGCGAAGCTTCGGGTCATCGAGTCTGTCGGGGAGCAGGCCGAATGCATTGCCTCGGTGGATATCGACGCGCGGTATAGCGGCCGTCGGCAGGTTCACCTGCCGCCGGGGTCGCTGGACCCGTCGGCGGGCAGCCGGCTGTATGTCGAGCTTCAGGCCGTCGGAGAGTGCCGCGTCCGGGCCCTGGATTATGCGACCGCGTCGGAGCCGCAGCGGCAGGCGCGGCTTTCCATCGGGTTGTGCACGTTCAACCGGGAGGAAAGGCTTGCGAAAACCCTGGCCAGCCTTGCCAGGTTGGCCGCGTCGGAAGAGGCCGTGACGACGGTGTACGTGGTCAACCAGGGCGCCGAATTCGAATCCGATATCGTCCGGGGCATCCTGGACTCGCCGAAATTCGAGACGATCCGCCAGCGGAACCTGGGCGGGGCCGGCGGCTTTACGCGGACCATCTTCGAAGCGCTGAATAGTCCGGCGCCGGCGTCTCATCATCTGCTGATGGACGACGACATCTTCCTGGACGAACGGGTGATCCAGCGGGTGTTGAGGTTTCTCGACTATGCCGAGGAAGATGTTGCCGTGGGCGGCACGATGCTCGACGAACTGTACCCGTCGAGAATTCACGAGGCGGGCGCGTTCCTGACGCCCGAGAACAGGATCCAGGCTTACTGTCAGAATGTCGATCTGGCGGAAGACGGCGAGCAGCGGCATTTCGACGTTCCCGTGGAAACCGATTTCAACGCGTGGTGGTTTTGCGCGCTGCCGTTGAAAAAGTGCCAAGACGTCGGGTTTCCCCTGCCGCTCTTCATCCGGGGAGATGACTTCGAGTACGGGCAGAGGCTTGCCGATGCCGGTGTGCCGACGGTCACGCTGCCGGGCGTGGCCGTTTGGCACGAGCCCTTTTACGCCAAGTTCAGCAGGTGGCACAGCTATTACGACCTGCGCAACCGGCTGATCTTCGGCGCGACGAATGCCGGCAAGGTGAAGCAGCTCACGGTGCCTTATGTCGTCTGGACCATCACGGTCGCGGTCCTGACACATGACTATCAATTGGCGCGGATGCGGATAAAGGCGGTCGAGGATTACCTGATCGGGCCCCGGGCGCTGTTCTGCCAGGATCCGGAAGCGATCCAGGAGTCGGTGCTTTCCCTGTTGCGGGAAGAACCCGCGCCGCAAGAGCTTGAGGCGCGCGACCTCGACGGGCACCCGTTGAAGGCGGACGGGCGCGTGCAGCGGCCCCGGATGCGGGAGTTGCTCTGGGAACACGTGATGTCGATGCTGCGCACGGGGCTCGGGCCCTTGCACGAAGATCCCGGCATCCTGCTGACCTCTGCCAGTGCACATCCGGCGAATACGGCCGGCCGGTCGTATGTTTATACCAACGAGGTGCGTGGGTTCTATTTCCACATGGTGCCTCGGCGCGGGCGCATGTGGACGTTGTTGATGCGTGCCGCGTTGACCGGCGCGCGGTACAGGGTGTCGCGCGGCAGGGCCGGGCGGGACTGGGCCGGTTCGATCTCGCGCTTCACGGACGAGGCGTGGTGGCGCGGTCTCTTTCGGCTGTCGTGAGCGTCTGCGTCCTTACCGGCAGGGGCAGCGGGCTGACATGCCGGTCTTGCCAGTGAGGCTGGGGGTTTTCTGGCGATCCCGCGAGGACTCGAACCCCGAACCTGCTGATTAGAAGTCTGAAATTAATTCTGTAATCTCAGTTGGCTTTGGATCAAAGAAACGGAAGGTACTATTGAGGACGGCGGTGCGAAATTCGACCACGATAGTGATATGCACTAAGGAAGTGAAAGAACGCTTTTCGTCCCTACAATGCGATGTTCATGAAGCCTTTGACATATTCACCAGTAGACTTAAGGCCTCCAAGGATGCTCGTGTATTGGTGGGCGGATGTGCGCCGATGGTTCGAAAAGGAAGTCACGGCCATTCCAGAGGTGTAATTGCCTCAAATCCTCGAGTGTAATGCAATCTAGAAACACCTATGGTCCGTTTGCCGACGCCTGACGCGCGATGCCCACTTCGTTCATTGGCGCTTTTCGCAGGCCCGGAGCTTGGCGTCGAAACCTGAACATTTCTTGTCGGTCAGGTCGAGAACTACAATATGGACGGCTTCTAACCAAACAATTAACTGGTCGAAATGCTGCTTGAGCTGTTCAACGATTACACCAGAGGCCACTTCTACATATTTACGCTTTTGACAATTGCGGCCGAGCCAAGCCACTTTGGGTAATTCGGTGATTGGAGGCTTACCTTAAAATCGCCGAGTGAACATTCTGTGAGCAAGTTCAAATGCGAGGCTAAGCGCGGTTGTGAGCAAAGTTATTTGGCAAGCTATGCGCCAATTAGACCACTAACTCAATCCATGGGCGCGGCGTTCCGTCGACAGTTGATGTCGCAATCTGCGCCGTACGCTTGAACCGCGTTACTAGAATAGTCAACACACACACACCCAACAGCGAGACTTGGTCGCAGAGCAGGTCAAGCTACTGGACATTAGGTGGGTCCGGCACACGATCTGCTAGGGTCCACTAGTTCCCAGGCTTGCTTGCGTAAGTTGGAGACGTCACTTCGGAGGCACCAAATGCAAAGACCCGAAATTCTTCAATCAGTTAAAGCGCAGCGGCCGGGCTATACGCTGAATCGCAATTTCTACATATGCGACTCCGTGTTCGAACATGAGGTCAGCTGGCTGTTTCCGCGGAACTGGCTATTGATCGATCACGGATCCCGCATTCCCGATGCAGGTGACTACTTCACGCTGAACCTGTTCGGGGACTCCGTCATTGTGATCCGCGGCCGAAACGGTGACATTCATGCGCACTACAACTTGTGCCGGCATAGAGGCTCGCAGATTTGCGAACACGCTGAGGGAAACGTCAATCGCCTGACATGCCCCTATCACGCGTGGACCTATGACCTCGACGGAACGTTGCGCGCCGCCCGCCTGATGCCGGAGGGCTTCGTCAAGTCGCAGCACAACCTGAAATCCCTTCACGCACGCGAGCATGATGGCCTGATCTTTCTGAACACGGCCAGCGGCACCCCGCCGGACTTCGACGGCTTCATCGAGCCGTTGCGCCCCTTCCTGCAAATTCACGGGTTGGAAAACGCCAAGGTCGCACACCGTCAGCTTTACCCCGCGCTGGCCAATTGGAAACTGGTCATCGAGAATTTCTTCGAGTGCTACCATTGCGCCCCGTCCCATCCCGAGCTCACGACGGTGCATTCACGGGCGAAATTGTTGGCACTCGGCGCCGGGCCGGGCTCCGGCCCTGCCGAGGCGATGGCTGAGTTTCAATCGGAACTGGACAGGTGGGCCGACAAGGCCCGAGGCATGGGCCATTACGTGGGGGCCTACAACGACGAGGATCCTGGCAGTTTCCGCGCAGCGATGCGGGTGCCCATACGTGATGGGTTTCTCTCGGAAACGGAAGACGGGACCCCGGCCGCGACCCTGATGGGGGACTTCAAGGATTTCGACGGCGGCCAGACGACGATCTCGTTCAACCCGTTGGGAACGCTGCTGATGTCCAATGACTTTGCCGTGCTTTTCCGGTTCACCCCTGTCACCGTCGACAAGACCGACATGGAAATCCTTTGGCTGGCAAATGCGGCCACAGTTGACGCTGGCGATTTTGACCTGGAGAAACTCACCTGGGCGTGGGATGTCACGACCAAACAGGACAAGAAGATCATAGAGTTCAACAATGCCGGGGTGATGTCGCGGCAATACGAGCCTGGACCCTACTCGCGCCAGGAAGAAGTCTCGAAGCAACTGGTCGAGTGGTACTTGCGTTCGATCTCCGCCTGAGCGTCCCGCTCACGGACCCCACTCGAGCTCTGCAAGGGAGCTCGAGTGGAGTGATCGGCCCGTACTGGCCAAACTCCTAAGACCCGCTGTACCAATTCAGCCCGCGCTCCGGCAGCCAACGGGTCTTCTGCTTCGGCTCCAGGAAATTCTCCAGCCCCCAGCGCCCCAGTTCACGCCCCATACCGCTTTTCTTCATCCCGCCCCATGGCGCCTGGATCACCACCATGTTACTGCAGTTCTGCCAAGTGATCCCGACGTCCAGCGCATCGGCCACCCTCTCGGTCCGCGCCGCATCGCTACTGAATACGGCGCCGGCCAGCCCGTAGGGGCTGTCATTGGCCAACGCGATGGCCTTGTCCTCGTCGGCGAAGGTCATGACGCTCAGCACCGGCCCGAATATCTCGTCCGTCCAGATCGACATATCGGGCGTCACATCGGTAAAGATGGTCGGCGACAGAAAATAGCCCTTCTTCAAGTGCCCCGGCCGCGACCCGCCAGTCAACAGACGCGCACCGACGTCACGGCCGGCCTCGATGAAGGACATGACCTTGTCATGATGTGCCTGGCTCACCAACGGACCCATTTGAACTCCATCTTCGCCCCCTGCCCCAACCCGGATACCCTCGGCCACCTTCTTCAGTCGGTCAAGAAGGTCGTCGGCAATCGTCTCGTGCACGAGAAGCCTCGACGTCGCCGTGCACACCTGCCCTTGGTTAACGAACGCCCCGAAGGCCACCCAATCGGCCGTGGCCGCGATATCGACATCTTCGAACACCAGCACCGGATTCTTGCCTCCCAGCTCGAGGCTGATCCGCTTCAGGTCGTCGGCCACAAGGCGCGTGATTTTCTGGCCAGTTGCCGTGCTGCCGGTAAAGGAGATTTTGTCGATCCCGGGATGTCGAACCAGTGCCTCTCCGGCCCCTGACCCGGTGCCGGTAACCACGTTCAGCACGCCATCCGGCAGGCCTGCTTCAGATATGATCTCCGTGAGAAGCAAGGACGACAATGACGTGAATTCCGACGGCTTGACCACGGCGCAACAGCCCGCCGCAAGTGCGGGCGCCACTTTCCATGTGAACTGCTCCAGCGGAAAGTTCCACGGCGTGATCAAGCCCACGACACCCACGGGCTGATATGAGACGGAAACCCGATAGGCCTCCCCGGCACCTTCAATGCGCTCCTCTCCGCGCAGGTCGAGGTCCCTTGCCATGCCCGCATACATCGAGAAGATCGCGGCAATCGTGTCCACGTCGATGAAAGATTCCGCCAGCGGTTTGCCGTTGTCCCTGGTTTCCAGCTTCGCCAGATCATGGCGTCGCGCGGCAATGCCATGGGCGATGTTTTCGAGGATCTCTGCCCTGTCCATCCCGGACATACGTCGCCAGCCTACAAATGCCTCACTGGCGGCTCGCACGGCTCGATCCACATCCGCTTGCCCCGCGTCGGGAATATGGTCGAAAACCTCCCCAGTGGCCGGGTCGATGCACTCCAGCGTGTCGCTCGAGGCGGCTTGCTGCCACTCGCCCGCAATGTACATTGTCGCCATGTTCTTTGCTCCCGGTATGGTCAAAATCGATGGGGGTCGTCGCAGTCGACGGCAAGGTCGTACGGCGACCGGCCTAGCTCCGCGCGCCTGTCCCGTAGCTCAGTGAGTCAGGCGAGAAGACGGGCACGGCCTGTCGATCGACGGGGCATCGCCCTTACCGTCACCCGTTCGCGCATTGATCGCCCGCAGAAGAAGTGACTGGTCGACCTCGCCGATAACGGCTTTGTCCGCGCCGATGACAGGAAGTACGCCGCCGGCTCGGATCAGCGGTTCGACAAGCTCCTCTAGCCTGGTGCTGCCCGACACGCCACACCCTCGCTGGTGCAGCCGGTCCATACCCTCCGACCTCGTTTCGCGCATGATGCTGGCCGCCGTCAGGACCTTCTGGCGCGGCACATCCTCCACGAATTCCCGGACATACTGGTTCGCCGGATTGGCCACGATATCTTCCGGTGTGCCCGTCTGAACGATCTCGCCATCCTTCATGATCGCGATCCGATCCCCCAGTTTGATTGCCTCCGCAAAGTCATGCGTGATGAACACCATGGTCTTGTGCAAGCGTTCCTGGATATCGATCAGTTCATCCTGCATTTCGCGCCGGATCAGTGGGTCGAGGGCGCTGAAAGGTTCGTCGAAGAACATGATCTCGGGATCGACCGCCATCGCCCGGGCAAGCCCCACGCGCTGCTGCATCCCACCCGAAAGCTCGCGCGGGTACAGGTTTTCCCACCCGATCAGGCCGACCATCTCGATCGACTGCATCGCTTTCTCTTCGCGGCTCTGCCGCCCCTCGCCCCGGATTTCAAGGCCGAAGGCCACGTTCTCCAGGACGGTCAGATGTGGATAGAGGCCGAAATGCTGGAACACCATGGCCATCTTGTACCGGCGCAGTTCGGCCAGTCGGGATCGGGTCAGCCCGGTCACGTCCTGGCCGTCTATCAGGATCCGGCCCGAGGTCGGCTCCATTAGGCGGGACAGGCACCTCACGAGCGTCGACTTGCCGCTGCCCGACAGTCCCATGATGACAAAGGTCTCGCCCGGAAACACCTGGAACGACACGTCCCTCACCCCGATAAGATGTCCCGACTGCTGCATGGCCTCGGCCCGCGTCAGCTTGGGGTCAAGGGTCCTGAAGGCGTGATCGGGATTGGAGCCGAACAGTTTCCAGATGTTCATGCACTCGATCTTGGCGTCATTGGTCATCGGGGTCTTTCCGCTTTGGAGTCTCGGGATGGTCGGTGCCGGCCTCAGACAAGGCCGAGCGCCCGGCGTTGTTTCTGGCTCCACGCCAGCGAAAGCTGGTCGAGGATAATGGCGAGGAAGACGATGCTGGCCCCTGCGATCAGGCCCAGCCCGGTGTCGGCAAGGCTCAAGCCCTGGAACACCTGATGGCCAAGCCCCTTGCCGCCGATGAGCGGGGTGATCACCTGCATGGCCAGCGCCATCATGATCGCCTGGTTCAGGCCGATGGTGATAGACGGGATCGCCATCGGCAGTTGCACTTTCCTCAAACTCTGCGACTGCGACGCCCCGTAGGAGTTCGTCACCTCGTTCAACTCGCTCGGCACCTGCTGAATGCCCAGCGTCGTCAGCCGCACGATGGGCGGCAGGGCGTAGATCACGGTCGCGATGGTCGCCGCGACGATGCCACCACCGAAGAACATTAGGATCGGCACCAGGTAGACGAAGGCGGGCAGCGTCTGCATCGTGTCCAGCACCGGCCGCAGGATCGTGTCGAACCAGCGCGCCATTGCTGCGAATATCCCCAGCGGCACCCCGACCCCCAGGCAGACGATAATGCAGACCATCACCGTGGCCAGCGTCTCCATGGCCGAAATCCACATGTCCCCGGCGACGATGAACAGAAGCGCGGCAATCGTGGCCACGGCAAATTTCAGCCCGACCGAAAGCCAGCCGACAATTGCGAACAGCATCACCACACACCACCAGGGTACCGTGGTGAACAGGAGTTTGAGAGGTTGCAACAGGCCGAGGTAGAGCCAGACTTTGACGCTGTTCAGCCCCTGCGACACCGCCGGGTTGAATACGAGCCATTCGACGGCGTCGTCGATATAGCCGCGCATGGAAATCGACAGGGCGTCGGGATAGTCTCTGATCGGCCAGATGAACCCGTCGACGACCAGAATTACCCCCAAAACGATGACGCAGCTCACGAGAAACGCCCGCTGCCGGATGTGCGCATCGACGATCGCGGCGAATTGCGGGGTGACCAGTCCGACGGCGCGGCCCGTCGGCACCGCGACGGCGCGGGCTAGCACTCCTGACACCCGTGTGCACAGGGTCCAGACCGCACAGATACCTCGCTCTACCGTGACTGCGGCGGCGTATCCCGTCCAACTCTGCGGCAACAGCCGAAACGATGGCAGGTCGGCCCCCACCCTGACCTCCTCATCGGAATTCCCGATCGCATAGCTGATCCGGTCGAATATGATGGCCATGAACACGATGCAGATGCCGCTTTCCACTGACCGGCCCACGTTGAGCTGCTGCAGCGCGCTCATGATCTCGTTCCCAAGGCCCCCCGCGCCGATGAATGTTGCCAGCACGACAAGGCTCAACGCCATCATCACCGTCTGGTTTATTCCCTGCAGGATCGATGGCAGCGCCATCGGCAGTTGAACCCGCCAAAGCTGCTGAAACCGTGTCGCGCCGAATGACTGCGAAACTTCCAGCGCCAGCGGGGAAACCTGGCGGATGCCGAGGGTGGTCATCCTGACCATCGGCGGCATGGCATAAATCATCGTCGCCAGGATGGCCGAAGCGCCCCCTATGCCGAAGAAGAAGATCGTGGGGATCAGGTAGACGAAGGCGGGCATGCTTTGCATAGTGTCGAGCAAGGGCTTCGCAACATTCTCGACGGCCCTGTTCTGCGCGCAGAGGATCCCGAAGAGGAACCCGGCAATCACCGTCATTGCGACCGACAGCCCCATCAGCGCAAGCGTTTCCATGGCGGGCACCCACAACCCCACGCTGCCCCAGTAGCACACGCCCAGCATCGTTAAGATCGCCAAGCCAATCCCCCTGTATGCCAGCGCCAGCAGCGCAAACGCACTGGCGACAAAGAGCCACGGAAACGACAGAAGCAGGCTTTCCACCCAGTCCAGAACCAGACCGATCGCGCCAGCCAGGCCTCGCGTGGCGGCGCCGAGATGTGATCTCAGCCACGTTTCGCCAGAGTTGATCCAGCCGACCATCTTGTCCTGAAAGACCAGAGACTCGGGCACCCCCGTCACCGCGCCAATATCCCATGAGAGCCTCAGGGGCACCACGAGCGCCCCGCCGAGGCAGATTGCAGCGAAAAGGGCCACCGGAACCTTCGCGTTCCTCGAATGTCGCCAAGGAATGTCCATCATGCTCACCAATCGCCGTTGCCTCGGGTGTGGCCAGACGCTAGGCGGGCTGGAACCGGTGCGCCATGGTCCCAATTAGGACCGTTGAGGATCGGCATGTGCGAAAGACACCATCTGCTGTGCAAACCAACAGCAGAGGTCATCATGAAACCACATAAACGAACGCTCCAAGCGCTTCTTGTCGCGGCCGTCACCCTGCCCGTCACGCAAGCCACGGCGGCGGAGGAAACGCTGGTCGCCGCCTATCCGGACTGGACCGGCGGTGCGATTTCCTGCGAGATCGTCACACAGATCGTCGAAAGCTGGGGCCACGAGGTCGAACGTCTCAAGATGCCGACCGGCCCCGCGGTTTTCGAAGGCGTCCGCAGCGGCGATATCGATTTCGCCTGCGAGAACTGGCCTTCTTACGTTCCATCCAAATCCAAGTACATGACCAAATTCGGCGGCGACGGCTCGGTCGCCTACTTGGGCGAAATGGGCATCGTCGGCCAAAGTGGCTACTACGTCCCTCGTTACCTGATCAAGGGCGACTCGGCGCGCGACATCGAAGCGACCGCCCCCGACCTTGTGACATACGAGGATCTCGGCCGCTACGGCGACCTGTTCGCAACACTCGAAACACGCCCGAAAGGCCGCATTCTCGGCTGTCCCGTCGCCGCCTGGGATTGCAAGGACGAGGAACGCCTTGCCGGGCTGGGCCTGGACTTCGTGCATGTCGAGCTCGGATCAGAAACAGCACTGTGGTCCGAGATCAAGGGAAGCTATCGCCGGGGCGACCCCTTCGTCGCCTATACTTGGGAACCGCACTGGATCCACGCCGAGCTCGACCTGGTGGAGATCGAACTTCCCGAGTATTCGGACGAGGCGTGGCCCGCGTCCGACTGGCCAGCCGACAAGGCCTTCAATTTCGGCAACCCCAACTTCGTCGAAGCCCATCCGAAAATCGCAGGATTGCTGCGGAACATGACGCTCACCAATGCCATGCAAGCGGAGATGATCTTCGAAGTGGATGTGAACCAGCGAAAGCTCGAAGAGGTGGTTGCGGAGTGGCTCACCGACAACGCCTCCACCTGGCAGGGCTGGATCCCGGAAAGCTAGGCCGGAACGAACGCGCGAAGCCCTTTTACGGCTTCGCGCTCCAACCCGCCCCGCGCCTCACACGGCTGCATCCGCGCCCCGACCTTCGGAATATTGCTTCCGCTGCGTGCAGGGCGACACACTGAAGGCCGCACGGAAGTTCTTGTTGAACGAGGCCAGCGCATTGAATCCCGAGGCAAACGCGATCTCCGAAATGCTGAGATCGGTCTCCCGCACAAGGCGGCGCGCATGCTCCAACCGCAGACCCTTGTAGTACTTGCCCGGTGATATCCCGATCGTCTGCCGGAAAAGCCGCTCGACCTGCCGACGCGAAATCCTGTTGAGCCTGGCAAGATCATCCAGGCTCAGGGGATCTTCGAGATTGGCCTGCATCTGCCGCACGATCTCAATCAGGACGGCATTGCGCGTTCTCAGAATCGCGCTGAGCGGCGCCCTTTGCTTGTCCGTGCTGCTTCGGTTTGCAGGATGCTGACAGACCTCGGCCACCCGGTTGGCGAACCACCGGTCGAAATCCCGAGCGATGAATTCGAGCATCATGTCGCTTGCCGTACTGCCCCCCGCACAGGTGGCCACGCGGCGGTCGAGTTCGTAGATATTGGCCGTGGCGAACAGCTCCGGATAGTTCTCCCTTAGCGCTTCGCGATTTTGCCAATGCGTTGTGAACCTCCGCCCGTCGAGAAGCCCGGCCTGCGCCAGCGCATAGGTGCCGTTCCCGAAGCTGCCCACAAAGCCACCATGCCCCGAATGCTGCCGAAGCCACGACAGAACCTTCGTGCTGTAGTAATCCGTTGCCGTCAGGCCGTCGCAGACCACCAGGAAATCATCTATCGAGCGCTTGTCGAGCTCGCCGGTCACTGCGATCTCGAACCCGCATGAGCTGCGCACCGGCTGGCCATCCTCCGAGACCAGCGCATAGGTATAGACCTCCCGTTCCAATGCCCTGTTGGCAACGGCCAAAGGCTCGGTCGCACATCCCAGGCTATGAAGCGAAAAACCCGGCGACAGGAGAAAGATGAAATTTCGCTTGGCCGTCGCATTGTCGAACAGGCGATTTTCCATACGTGACATGGCATGGCTCCCGTTACTGATCGCGCGGCCCGGGACGCATGTGGTCGGGGGCCAGTCTGATATCGTATGCCTCGCGAACCCGGGCTTCGGTTTCCGGATCGTGCTGAACCGGAAAATGGGTCTCGAGGATCTCCTTCGCGACGGACGCCGCGTTTTCCCGTGTGGTCTTCGAGCCGGCAGACTTCCATTGATCGTAGGATTCTCGGCTCGCGACCTTCGGATAGAGGTATTCCGTTTCCATCATCGCCAGTGTCTGCTCATGGCCAAGGAAATGCCCGGGGCCGAGCGCGGCCTGCTCGATCACGTCGTAGGACAGGGTCTCTTCCGTCACCTCGATCCCCCGCAGGGACCGCTGGATCGCACCCAGCATATCGTTGTCGATCACCATCGCCTCGAAGGAGCAGGCCATTAGGCTGCCCAGCATGCCAGCGCTTTCATAGATCAGGTTGCAGCCGCTCATCCCCGCCAGCGTGTTGGCCAGCGCCTTCTCGTACCCGGCCTGCGCATCGGGCAGCTTACTGTCCGACATGCCGGCCGCAGTGTGGCTTGGCAGGTCGAGGAAGTTGATGATCTGCGCGGCAGCGGCCGACATGATGGCTTCCTCGCCGCTGCCGCCGGAAAAGGCGCCGGTCCGCAGGTCCGACACGAAAGGCCAGTTCCCCACGCTGGCCGGATGCCCCCGCCTGACGAGGTTCACCAACACGAGACCGGCCAATGCCTCGGCCGTCGACAGGACGAGGTTTCCGGCCAGCGCCGCCGGTCCCGTCGCCCCCGACTGGGGCACGACCGCGAATTCCACCGGTGCCCCGTACCTGATAGCCTTGACTAGCGCATCGCTGTTCTCGACCCCGTACTTAAGCGGCGACACCACCGGACACTGGCCGATCGAAAAGAAAGGCCGGGCGCGAAACGCGTCCTCGCCGCCCGCGAACATGTGGGCCATTTCGAAGACGGCATCCACGGTCGAGGCATCCATCACGGCCATGGAGGCATGTTTCGTCGTCCCGCTCATGAGAGCGAATGCCACGTTCGTGTCGTGAAGGAAAACGTCCTCGCTCAACTCGTTCGAGATCACCGTCTGCGCGAACATGTGAACGTGCTCCATACGGTCGGCAAGCCGCGCGAAATCGTAAACGTCGCGCAAAGTCGAGGGCCGGTATTCGCGCGTAGCAAGGTCAAGCGTCCGCACCGCCTCGCCACAGGTCGAGAAATGAACCCGGTCCTTGCCGATCTGCAGATCATGTGCGGGGTCGCGGCCAAAGATCGTGTACTCTCTTGCCGCACCGGCAATAATGTCCTCGACCAGCGGCCGGGGCATCAACAGCCTGCCTTGATCGTTCTGCGTGCATCCCGCCGCCAGCGCCATTGCGGCCACCTCGTCGGTCGGGTCGCCCATACCCACCTTCTCGAGCAGGTCGAGCGCCGTACCGACGATCCGATTTATCTCAGACTCGCCGAGCGCCTTGAACTTGCCTCCGCGCTGGCCGCTCCGCACGACGGCCGGAGATGCGCCGCCCTGCTGCCGGGCGGCCAGTTTCTGTGCGCGCGCGCTTCCCCTGCGGCGCGGGCTCGCTGAAGTTGTCGTCGATACCGCCATGTCAAGTGCCTCGAATTGCTTGGTCACCTCAGGCTAAGGCGGCATCAGGTGGTGGCAAATGGTCCCAAATGGGATCACGCAAACGGGCCATCGCTCTGTCCGAGCCGATCCTAAAGGAATGTCGAGAAATACCGGATGAACCGGGCCAGCAATTCGCGTTCTGAGTTGATGGCAAGCTTCTTGTACAGGCGTTTCCGGTGGTTCTTGATCGTCCCCTCCGAGACGCCGAGCGCGTCGGCAATGTCTTGCGACGATGCGCCTTCGATAATCATCGTCACGATCTCGCGTTCCCGGGCGGTCAGCTCGTCTGCCAGGAACTCCTGCGACATCTGGGCAAGGCTGACCGGCGGCTTCGCCGCGCCGGGCTCGAAGGAAAGCACGTATCCATCCGGCCCGATCTCGACGTGATCGGAGAGCGGCGTGCGTTTCAGAATACCGAATTCCAGCGCCACCTCGGCATGGGGCTCATCACCCTCGAACAGATCCAGCGCCTGCTCCAGTTGCGGGGTCGATGCGGCGCACTCGCGCCACTCGTGGTTGGCACGCAGAAGCGATCCATCCATCGCAAAAATCGCCATAGCGCCCACCATGTGGTCCAGCCCGTCACTGCGGTCCAACAGGCCGCGCATCACCGTTCGCTGATGTGAGGTATTGAGCGCGACAAGTAACGGCAGGGCCCCGTTGAGCGTCTCGACTACCCTTTCTGAATACAACTCACGGCTTTCGAAACACACCGCCATGGCAGCACCGCCATGAACTGGAAGGAACACCGCCAGCCCGTCCTTCGAGCCGACCATCGGCTGAAACAGACGAAAGTAGGCAGACGACTGGTACAGGAAATCCGAGCTTGCCGACATCCGCATCACGGCGGGGCCATCATTCTTCCGCCAGAATGCAAAGAACGGGTCGAGTCGGTAAAATCGGTTCAAATACAGATTGATGTCGTACTGGGAGACCTTGTCCGTCCAGAGGTAGGCCGGCTTGGCCTCCTTGGAATATTTCAGGATCATCCGCGCGTTCCAGTCGATGTCCCGGCTCAGGAACGCACACAGCTCTGGATAAAACTCACTCGTTCCCGCGGCGTCCACCACCCGGGCCAGGCTTTCGGAAATGTCTTTGTCCAGTGTCAACGGTACCTGCGTGGAATGCGAAAGAGCGGACGATCCGATCCAAGCTTCAGCGATCATAGTTAGGACCGCGCCCCGTGTGAAACAATTCTCTCTTCTTCTCCCCTTATCCCCCGGCCCCGACGATCCCAAAAGTGACCATTGCCGCAACGCGGACCGGCTCAATACTCATTACCGAGTGACTGGCGCGGCCGGTTGGCTCCACCACCAAAGCGAGGGGAAAATGACGCGAAAAGAGTTCCTGAACGAGCACAAGCTGCCTTCAACCTGTCAGTTTTCACCGTCGGACTGGCGTCTTCTGGCGTCGTTCTGGCACCCGGTGGCCCGCGTCGAGGACATCACCGACAAACCGGTCGAGGTCACACTTCTCGACAAGTCGATTGTGGTGTTCCGGATCGGCCAGACCATTAGTGCGGCCGACAACCACTGCCCGCACAGGGGCGCAAAACTTAGCTTGGGCTATGTCAGGAACGACCAGTTGGTCTGCGCCTATCACGGTGTCTGCTTTGACCACTCCGGCGCCTGCACATCGGTCCCCAGCGTCACCGAAGGCAGCGCTCAACCGGTCCGGATGCAGCTTCCCACCTACCCGGTGGCCGAGCGATACGGGCTAGTCTGGGTGTGCCTGAACCCCGACCCCGTAAACGCGTTGCCCGAGGTGCCGGCCTTCGAAAGCTCTGATTACGAAACCTTCACCATGCCGCCGGAAACCTGGCAGTGCTCGGCCTTGCGCCATTGCGAGAACTTCAACGACACCGCCCATATCCCCTTCATCCACGACGGGACCTTTGGGCACGAGACGGCGCCCGAGATCCCCTCGTACAAGATCACCGAAACCGGCTCGGGCTTCCGCCGCAGTGTGCAGATGAACATCGACCCGCGCATCACCGCCGAACAGGCCAAGACGGAACCCACCGGCGCACTCTTCAACTACGAATACGTCTTCCCCTTCACGTCGATCATCGAGATTTCAATGCCCGGCGACATGGGAAGTGACTGGATCATGGACTGCGTGAGCCCGATCTCGGCCAAGGTCTCCGGTATCTTCCAGGTTAAGGCTAGGGCCTTCGAACGCGACCCGAAGATGACCGAGGAGATCGCCGCCTACCAGGCCATGGTGAATGGCGAGGATCGGCCCATCGTGGAATCCCAGTATCCGCAGAAGGTGCCCCTCGACCCGAAGCACGAAAAGCATATCCCGGCGGACTACTGGTCGATCTACTATCGCCGCCACTGGAAGAAACTGGGCCTCGATCAGGCGGACCCTAGCGCCTGATCGCCCCCGCCACTGGTCCCTAACGGGACCATTTATGTCCAACAACTGCGCCCTATCCTCGCCCCGGCCAGCACGGCGCGCCCCATTTTCAGAGGAGAGCGAGATGCCACACGATCCCCGTTACGACCCATTGTTCGAACCGGTGCAGATCGGCCCGGTAACCGCGAAGAACCGCTTCTACCAGGTGCCGCACTGCTCCGGCGCGTCCGAGAACGCGCCCGATGCGAACACCCGGATGCGCGAGATAAAGGCCGAAGGCGGATGGGGCGTCGTCTGCACCGAGATCGCCGAGATCGCGCACACCTCGGAATTCTGGCCCTACCCCTCCCTCCACCTGTGGACCGATGCCGACATCGCACGGATCGCCAGGATGCCTGAGGCCATGCACCGCCACGGCGCGCTCGCCGGTGTGGAGCTGGGCCATATCGGCTTGGCCGCCGGAAACCGGGTATCGCGCACGCCGCCTTTGGGCCCGACGTCGCGCCTGACCCTCGAATCCGTGGAACCGTTTCAAAGCAAGTCGATGGACAAGCAGGACATCCGAACCGTGCGCGAACAGCATATCGCCGCGGCGGTCCGGGCCAAGGCCGCGGGATTTGACATCGTCTATGCTTATGCCAGCCACGGCCTCTCGATCTTCAGCCAGTTCCTTCAGCCCTCCTTCAACACTCGGTCTGACGAATACGGCGGCAGCCTCGAAAATCGGGCGCGCCTCTTGCGGGAAGTGCTCGAGGGCATGAAGGACGCCATCGGCGACACCTGTGCAATCGCCTTTCGTTTCGCGGTGAACGAGATCGACGGCGACGTGGTGCAGGGCAAGGAACTGGTCGAGATGCTGAAGGACATCCCCGACCTGTGGGACGTGAACATCTCCGACTGGCCCGAGGACAGCCAGACCTCGCGGTTCTCGAAGGAGGGGTTTCAAGAAGGCCACGTCGCCTTCGTCAAGAGTGTCGTCAACACCCCAGTCGTAAGCGTCGGCCGCTTCACGTCGCCCGACGCCATGCTCAGCCAGGTGAAACGCGGCATCTGCGACCTGATTGGTGCCGCACGCCCTTCGATCGCCGACCCGTTCATACCCTCCAAGATCGCCGAGGGCCGGACCGACGAAATCCGAGAATGCATCGGCTGCAACATCTGCGCATCTGGCGAGCTCAGCTATGCGCCCATGCGCTGTACGCAGAACCCAACCGTGATGGAAGAGCACCGCCGCGGTTGGCACCCCGAGCGGTTCTCGAAGAAAGGGTCAGACGATCGCATCCTGATCGTGGGCGGTGGACCTGCAGGTCTGGAATGCGCCAACATCCTGTCGAGACGCGGCTACGAGATCACGCTGGCCGAAGCGCGCGAGACGCTCGGCGGTCGGGTTCGGCGCGAGGCATCGCTGCCCGGCCTGACGGAATGGCTCCGAGTGGTGGATTACCGGCTTTACGCGTTGCAGCAACTGGGCAATGTAAGCCTCTACCCTTCATCTCCCCTCGGTGCGGAAGACATCCTCGACTTCGGAATGGAACACGTCGTCGTCGCCACCGGCGCCTCCTGGCGGCGCGACGGTATCGGGCGCTACAATCGGCACCCCGTTCTCACCGGATCCGAAGGCAATGTCCTGACGCCCGACGACGTGCTCGATGGCGCCGAGATTCACGGGCCGGTGGTGATCTACGACGAGGATGGCGCCTATCTCTGCAACACGATCGCGGAGAAACTCGCTGAGAAGGGTCACGACGTGACGGTCGTGGTACCCTCCGCCGAGATCGCGCCCTACCTCGCCCTGACGATGGAGCAGCACAAGGTCATCGCTCGTCTGATGGCGATGAATATCCGTATCGAACGCCTGAAGATGCTTTCCTCCATTGCCGGGGACTCTGTTCATTTCGCCTGCGTCCACGGCGGGCCCGGCCTGACGCTCTCGCTCGGCACGGCCATCGTCGCAACTTCCAGAGAACCGAATGACAGCCTCTTTCATCAATTGTCTTCCCTTGGCTCCGCGCTGAAAGATGCCGGCATCAAGTCGGTCAGCCGCATTGGCGACTGCGAAGCCCCGTCGATTATCGCCGCGGCAGTTCACGCTGGCCACAGGTGGGCGCGTGAAATGGATATTGACGTTTCCCTCAATCCTCTCTGTTATTTTCCCATGCCACTGTCCGAGAAATTTTGAGGATCGGTAGACTGCAGCAACGATAAGTTGATAACGTCGCCATTCGGCGGAGTTACTCACCATTGTGAAATCTAAGAAACCGGCTATAAATGCTGGCGTTTGAAAACTTCGAAGTAGCCGCGTTTCCGTTGGCCGAATACGCCCGCGCTATCCCGCGGCTACACGGCTTCGGGCAGCTACACGTGCTTCAAACAGGGGGCAAGATTGCGTGCACGATGGCATAAAGCAATTCAACGAGTGGTTAGAACGTGTTGATAGAGATGCCCACGAAGCTTTCCTCGGTATCGAACTTGTAGCCGGCGCGAAAACTTGCCTTGGTGTTCGGGATTCCGAAAGCCACCGCCGCCACCGTGTCGTGGAAACCGTCGTCGTCACCGAGATAGCTGAACTCGACTGTCACGTCCGGTTTGTCGAACCCGATGGCGGCAAGGGTGAAGTAACCGCGATCGATCGTCGTGAACTCACCGAGTAGGAAGATGCTCCCGAAACTGGTGGGCCGATAATGCTCGGCCACGAGCCGGATCCCGCCCTTGACCGTGTCGAGCCCCTCGAGCTGGATGGCAGGACCGGCGCGGAACGTGACCGGCGTTCCCAGCGTGAACTTGTAGCTGGCCGTCAGGTTCAGATCCTCTGGCCCGGTATAGTCGCTGAACACCATGCCGTATGCCAGCCGCCCCCGCTCGACCGATATCACGGCCGTCGTGGTGTCTTCGCCGAGGTCCAGTTGATAGAATTCTCCGTCGGCCTGTGCAGTCGGGGCCGCGAGCGCAAGCATCGCGGCGGCATAGCAGATTGTCTTAGTCCCTGCGGTCAAGTTTCGCTCCTTTCCTGCCTGTCCTGTCCCGGCTGATGCGCGAGAGGCGCCGTGCCATGTCACCCAGCATGTTCCAGGTGTCCACCACACTGATACCGGGCGTATTGTCCTCGGTATAGAATTTCATGAACAGGGCATCGCGCTGTTCCTCGTCAGGCATGAGTTCCACGCGCACTCCGTCGGCTGTCTGCGCGAGCACGAAGACCGGCAGTTCGCCAACCCCCGGCAGGTCGATCTTTCCATAGGTTCCGACCTCGAAAAGGTCACCCCGCAGCCGGGCTGTATCCTGTGTCAGGCTGGTCACCCACATGCGCTTTGCTACGCTGCCCGCCGTGAAGGTGACGCGTTCGGGAGTGTCGGCGACGTGGCGTTCGCGCCGGGGCAGTTCCACGCAGGCAATGATCGTCAGTGTCAGCACGATCAGGTTGTAGAGCGTCCAGAACAGGATGACCCACTTGCCTTCCCCCGCGTCGTTGAACGCGAAGCGGTCGGTCACGATACCCAGCAAAAGCCCGATGATCGTAAGGCCGAGCAGGATGGCGAACGGGGCCAGCATGTTCCATTGCACCACGATGCGGCTGCGGTCCCCGCCCTTGGCGGTCACGCTGAACGGGTGGCCCCTTGGCTGCACCAGCCCGGTGAAAGCCGCGCGGGTGATCGGCAGGGCGCCCAGCAACTGGCTGACATCGGTCAGGATCGGCACCACGTTGCCGCGCGACATCAGGTTTATCGCCATGAGGTTCCAGGCGAAGAAACAGCCGAAGTAGGTTATCACATCAGCCGGGCTGGCATTCACGACGGTGATGTTCCCGTACCAGTAGAGCAACGGGAAAACCATGGCCGCGACGCGGAAGGGAAATGTCGTGATCCAGTAGAGGCTGGCGTCGATGACGCTCCAGTGGTCGCGCAAGCGCAGCCCGTTGTTGCGAAACGGACCGACCCGGCTGCGCGCGATCTGCATCATCCCCAGGCACCAGCGCGAGCGTTGCGTGACGTATTCCTTCAGCCCTTCCGGGGCGAGCCCCTCGGTCAGCGGCTCGTTGAGATAGGCCGTGTGCCAGCCCGCGTTCTGCAGGCACAGCGTGATCATGTAATCTTCGGTGATGCTGTCGGTGGGGAAACCGCCGATATCCTTCAACGCGTCCAGCCGCATGATCGAGGACGTGCCACAGCAGAAGGCGACACCCCAGCCATCGCGCGAGGGCTGCATATCGTCGAAAAAGAAGCGCTGCTCGTCGGGGTAGGACCGGCTTATCCCGAGGTTGTGCTGGATCGGATCGGCGTTGAAGAAGTGCTGTGGCGTCTGGACAAGACCCACCGCCGGGTCGTGAAAAAGCGCCAGCGTGCGTGAGAGAAATCCGCGATGCGGCACGAAATCGGCATCCAGCACGGCCACGTAATCCGGGGGCGTCTCCCGCGCCCAGAGAAGCTGAAGCGTATGGTTGATGTTCCCGGCCTTGGCGTGCTTGTTGTCGGGGCGCTGCATGTAGGTGACATCGTGATCCTCGCAGTACTTACGCAACCAGTCGCGGCGCCCGTCATCAAGAACCATGATTTCCTTGTCCGGGTGGCGGAGGGCCTTGGAGCCGATGATTGTCCGCTCGAGCACCTCCAGCTCTTCGTTATACGTCGCGATCAGGATCGCGACCTTCGGCGGCGTGTCTCCCCACCAGCCGGCGTTGCGGTCGGCGTCGGGGCTGCGGTCGCGGTGGCGCATGAGGATGACGAAAGCGCTGATCGAGCTTACGATTGCCATAAGCTCAAGTCCCAGCAGCAGACCGCTGCCCAGGAAATCAAGCGTCCAGCCCACCGGGGCGATCGTTTCGGTTGTGCGCCACCATGCGTACCTGACAGCGAAAACGATCGCGATCACGAACAGGAAGATACGGTGATACGTGTTGTTCCGGTCGACGACGTTTGGCAGGATCATCGCCGCCCCGAGGATCGGAACCACGTGCATCAGGCTCGCGCCCACCTCGCCGAGGTAGAGGTTCGGAAGCATTACTCCCAGAACTTCCACAATATATCGAGTGGGCGGTCATCGAAGAACACGCGGCCCGTCCTGCCTATGCTGCACCCCTCCGCCGGGGAGGCCCGCAGCTCCGGGACGACAAGCGCCACGTCGTAGCGTTGAAGGTGTTCTTCGCTCGGGGCCACCGCCATGCCTTCATAGACCGAGGCCGCGCCCGACCCGGCGAGGCGGGCGACCGTGCCCTGCATCACCCTGTCACCGCCAAGCGGGCGGAACGTCGCCGCGTCGCCGGTGGAAAGCGAATTGTATATGGTTTCCGACACCGAAAGCGTGACCAGCACCGAGGCGCAGTCGGCGATGTTCATGATGGGGTCGCCACGCTGGACGTTTACGCCGTTTGCGGTCAGTTCCTGCCAGAGAACGCCGTTGATCGGCGAAGCCAGCGTATCACCGCGCAGCGATACGAGGCTCGAAAGCTCCCGTTCGATGCGGGCCTCGTAAGCTGCCAGTTGGTCTTGGGTGCGCGCGATATCCGCCTCTACGAGCGCGAGCGATGTCTCCGCTTCGCGCTGCCGCAGGGCCATGTTCCAAGCCGCGCCCGCGGACTCGTCCAGGAATACCGCGTTTCGCGCGGCTTGCAGTTGCAAGGTTTCAACATCGTCGAAGTTTCCGGCGGCGCCGTCCAGGAACGCGCCGGAAAGTTCAAGGAAGCGTCCCGGGCCATCTTCGTCCGTCGCCAGCTTGCTTTCATCCTCGAGACCGGTGTTTGCTTCCGTTGCAGATCGGCTCGGCGTGTTCGGTCCAGAGGATGGCACGCCTGCGACGACCTCAAGCTCTCGCGTCCGACCGGCGGCGTACTTGCCGGCCGTCTTCTCGATCCAGCGCAGCGCGTCCTGCCGTGTATCCCGTTCGGCTTCGTGGCGCTCGAGGTCTGCCGCCAACAAATCCCTTTCAAGCCGAAGGTCGTCCAGGCGCACCCGGTCGGCCCTGGCATCTTCGACGGAGAAGAGCATCGTTCCCTTCTTGATGACGGCGCCAGGCACACGATCCGGAAGGGCAACATCCCCCGCAACGGGCGCACGAGCCGTCAAGAGTGGGGCATTGATGAATGCATTCGAGCTGGCGCCGGTCATCTGTTCCACGACAATGACGTAAAGCGCCCCGAACAGGAGGAAAAAACCAATACACAGGCGCAGATACCGCAAGCTCGAACCCTCTCGCAATCGATGGTTAATTTTTTAGGTAATTCTAACAACTAAATTGACGATAGTATGGCAGGCGGGAAAATTCGCCGATCCGGCAGGATGGCAGCCAAGAGGTATTTTGTTGCCACTATCGGGCGAATTCAAAGCCATTGACCTTAATGTCGCCCAAATCTGTCCCTATCCGTTGGTGACTGGTACCGGGCGCTCGCACCGGCGTTGGCTGTTGCAAGGCGGGAAGAGCATGGCCCACGATCGTTAGTATGACTGGCCCTTGACAAATGATTCAGATGGAAACCGTCTCCCCCCGTACTCCGCAAATGCATGCGCCTCGCCTAGCCACGTCGATCATCGGCTTCGTCATGATCTCTGGCCTCTTGGGAATCTTAGCGATCTGGTGGCCTATCCACCAGCATGCGCGCGAATTCGAGACCCGTGTCGAGACCGACCACGCCATCCGGGGAGCCAAGGCGCTGCGCCTGGCCGTCTCCCGCGCGCTCGAACGGGAATGGGAAAGTCTGCAGGCCGTCGCCGATCAGATTGCCCTCAAAGAAGACGACGAGGTTCGTGCCTTCGCCGATGCCGTCGTGCTTGCCGGCGGGCGGGTCGCCTGGGCGGGGCTGGCCGACCTGTCCGGCACGATCCGGGTCGGCTCGAATGGCCTCCGGGAAGGGACAGCCGTATCCGGCGCAAGCTGGTACCGACGCGGGCTGCGGGCGCCTTTCTTCGGCGAGCTGACCTCTTCCGCCACCGATCAGGCGCATGACAGGAAGGACGTGCTCAATATCGCCGTCCCGATCAAGTCCCCCGAGGGCCAGATCCGCGGTGTCTACACCTACAGCCTGAAGGTGAGCTGGCTCCGGGACTATGTCCGGGCCGCCGCGGATGAACTGGGCCTTCTGGCCTATGTTGTCGACCAGCGTGGCCACGCGATCTTCGGACCGGATCAGGAGACACGGGTGAGTCTCACCCCGGCCAGCTTGGGCTCCCTGTCGCTCAATATCGGCTCAGCCCAGATTATCGAGGACGAGGAGGGCGTTAAAAACATCTATGCCCTCGCACCCGAGCTGGCGGTTGGCAATGCCCCGCCAACACGGCTCTCGGTCGTGGTGCGCGTGCCTCCGGCGTCTTACGGGCAGGATGCCTCGGAATTGTCCGTTGCAATGTGGGTCAGTCTTCTGAGCCTGCTGGGCCTCCTGGGCGTCTTCTCGATCTTGTTCACGCGGCACTTCGTGCGCCCCCTTGAGCGCCTGACCGGGATCGCCCGCGAGATAGCCGAGGGCGCGGAACCATATCCGGAGGAATACCATTCCAGCCGGGAAAGCGAGCAGCTCTCTCATGCCCTGAGCCGTATCCAGAGCCGGTACTACTAGGGCCTGCAGACGTCCACCGTAGGTGATGTTTCCTCAGAAGTTGTCGGATACCCCCACGGGTGCCCGAGCGCCTTGGAACGCATCGACCGGCGTGTTGCGAAATGGTCCCGCTAGTTCATGAAACTAAGTTGGTTTTGTGCAAGTCGCCGCCGCCCATCGCCCCGAGCCCGAAAACGCACCCGGGCGTCTGTCCTCCGCCCTATTCCAGGCAGAGCCGCATGAATCCGTCTTCCCCGTTCGACCGGACCTCCTCGAGACTTGTCGTGCAAAACCTTTTCTTCCCTCGGGGCCAATCGCTGCCCGGCGGAAAGACCAGCGCCTTTGTCCCGTGGTCCCGGCATTCGGGGTAGACCGCCTGGACGTTTCTCCGATGCTCGTGAAGCAAGTCCCAGAACATGCTCTTGTGCTGATCGGTCATGCCCCTGACCCAATCATTTCCCCGCGACCATTTTCCCTTCGACATGCCGATGCTCTGCGCATAATCGTCATCGCCGCAATTCTCGAACGACACGGTGTGTCTGAAGTCGGAAACGATGATTGACTCGTGGACACTGCCGGCAACTCTCCCTCCAAACCAGTTTTCGCAGTACTGCATAAGCTGCATCTGACACACCCGTGACGACGTGGATGGCACAGCGTCTCCGCTGGTGTTCTCGGCCTCGTAGACGACGTTCAGGTCACGCTCGGACCGCGTGTTGCAGACCCACCCGTCACCGCCATCGCACGAGGCGCCCCCGTTGCGCGCGCGGCATTCCTGTGCGGCCCGGCTCTGCGCGGCCCCCCTGTCGCGGTTCACCCCCCAGCCATAGGGCGTGCCCCCGCTCGCATAGCTGTATCCGGCGCATCCGCGCCCCTCGAGAACCAGCACGGGCTTGCAGCTGCGGCCGCTCCGGTCCTTGCACTCGGCGGTGGCGGTCTTCACCGCGGCCTCCCTGTCGCCCTGGTCATAGGCCCAGCCAAAGGCGGTATCCGGTTCCGAGATGACGAGCGCGGCGAAAACCGGCTCTTTCTCCGCCGCGGCCCGCTCAACCGCGCGCGCCTGGCCAAGCGCTGTTTCATACCGTGCGATCCTGTCGCCATCGACCCCTTCCTCGCGGGCCACCCCGATCAGGGTCTCGGCCCGCTCCAGGTCCTGCTCCAGCGACGTGCCGTCGATATACTCCTTGGCAAGATAGCCCGCCGCGACGCCATACCCGCCGCGCGCGGCCCGCTCCATCAACGCCACGCCTTTCGACGGGTCGCGGGGAAACCCGTTCTCTCCCTTGAGATAGGAGACGCCCAGGTTCGACTGCGCAATGGGATAGCCGGCCTCGGCCGCATCGACCAGAAGCTTGCGGGTCCGGTCGGTATCGCCGTCGCCATAGCGGCATTCCTTGACGTAGAGGGTGATCCGGAACCAGTTCATCGCCGCCGCGTTGCGATCGCGCTCGGCCGCCGCCTCCAGTTTCTTGTACGCCCCCCTGTCGCCGTCACAGGCCGCAACCTGAAGCTTGCGGTATGTCTGCCGGTCGGCCTCCCACATGCTGGGCAGCGGATCGGCCTGGGCGAGCTGCGGCACTGTCGGGACGAGGCAAAGGGAAAAGGCAATCACCTGAACGAACGGTCTGAACGGCATGAAG
>Ga0189287_100154_pt1 | contig 38996 bp, 37 predicted proteins | sample UW86minimetaG_FD_130319 | JGI IMG/M metagenome (GOLD analysis project Ga0189287, IMG submission 130319) | Marine microbial communities from the Costa Rica Dome - UW86 mini metaG | ecosystem: Environmental > Aquatic > Marine > Oceanic > Photic zone | place: Costa Rica: the Eastern Pacific... | reverse complement strand
TCCGAGGTGGTCACCTCGCGCACCTCTTCCGAGCGGTTCTGCTCGTAGATATCGAGGTCGGTGCCCATGGCGAATCCGCCGTCATAGACATAACCGAAGAGCGGCTCTTCCCCGTCGCGGAAATACTCGGCCACCACATGCGCCCCGCTCGCCCCGTCGGGCAGGCGCTCGCCGGTGTAACGGTCGATCTTGATGAAATGCCCGCCCTCGGGCACCTTGAACTTGCCGCCGCCGTATTTCTTGATCGCCTGCGTCATGAACTCCTGGAAGACCGGCCCGCACATCGACGAGCCATAGGCGCTCCGCCCAAGGCCGCGCGGCTGGTCGAAACCGATATAGCAGCCCGCCACGATGTTCGAGGTGAAGCCCACGAACCACACGTCCCGCGCGTCGTTGGTGGTGCCCGTCTTGCCGGCCACCGGCACCGACAGGTTGATCGCGCCCGAGGCCGTGCCGCGCTGCACCACGCCCTGCATCATCGAGGTCAGCTGGTAGGCGGTCACCGGGTCGATCACCCGGTCGCGGTTCGACACGATCCGCGGGCCCCGGTTCTGCGGGATCGACGGGTCGTCGCATTCCACGCAATCGCGCGGATCGTGGTTGTAGACCGTCTCGCCGTACCGGTTCTGCACCCGGTCGACCAGCGTCGGCTGCACCCGCTCGCCGCCATTGGCGAACATCGCGTAGGCCGAGACCATGCGGTAGAGCGTCGTCTCCTCCGAGCCCAGCGAGTTGGCAAGGAACGTGCTCATCCGGTCATAGACCCCGAACCGCTCGGCATAGGCGGCGACGGTGTCCATTCCCACCTCCTGCGCCAGCCGCACGGTCATCAGGTTCCGCGACATCTCGATGCCGGTGCGCAGCGGCGTCGGCCCGTAGAACTGGTTCGACGAGTTGCGCGGCCGCCAGATGCCCCCGGCGGTGTCGATCTCGATCGGCGCGTCGATCACGATGGTCGCGGGCGAATACCCACTGTCGAGCGCGGCGGCATAGACGAAGGGCTTGAAGGACGAGCCCGGCTGCCGGTCGGCCTGCGTCGCCCGGTTGAACACCGAATCCTGGTAGGAGAACCCGCCCTGCATCGCCAGCACCCGGCCGTTATGCACGTCCATCGCCACGAAGCCGCCCTGCACCTCCGGCACCTGCCGCAGGGTCCAGCGGATCAGGCTGCCATCGTCGTCCGAGGTCATCCGGCGCACATGCACCACGTCGCCGCGCTTGAAGGTCTCCTTGAAGTCGCCCGGCAGCCACGCGATATCCTTGCGCGGCACGCTCTGCACCTCGGCGATCGCCTCGATGCCGACGGTCATCTCCTGGTCGCCGCGCTCAAGCACCACGGCCGGGTACCACTTGCCGTCAAGCTCGATATCGCGCGCCACGTCCGTCGCCGCCAGCGCCTCGCGCCACGCCTTCTCGTCGTCCAGCACCTCTTCCGGCAGGGTCTCGCCCGTGCCGCGCCATTTGCCGGCGTTGCGGTCATACTGTTCCAGCTGCCGCTGCAGCGCCTGCGCGCCCGCTGTCTGCATCTCCGGGTCGATCGTCGCCCGCACGGTCAGCCCGCCGGTAAAGAACTCGCCCTCGCCGAAATCCTGCGACAGCTGACGCCGGATCTCGTCGGTGAAGTAATCCCGCGGCGGCAGCGTCTCGCGCCATTCCGGGAAATCCCCGTTCTGGACAGACCGCAGCTCGGCGGTGATCTCCTCCTCCTTCACCGCCTCTGAGATGTAGCCGTTCTCGTACATCTCCGTCAGTACGTAGTTCCGCCGATCCCGCAGCCGGTCCTTGTTGTGCACCGGGTGTGTCCGGCCCGGCGCCTGCGGCATCGAGGCCAGGAACGCCGCCTCGTGCGGCTCCAGCTCGCTCAGCGTCTTGTTGAAATAGGTCTGCGCGGCGGCGGTCACGCCATAGGAATTCTGCCCGAGGAAAATCTCGTTGAGATAGAGCTCGAGGATGTCCTCCTTGCTCAGCGTCTCCTCGATCCGCGTGGCCAGGATGATCTCCTTGATCTTGCGCTCGATCCGCCGGTCGCCCGACAGAAGGAAGTTCTTCATCACCTGCTGGGTGATGGTCGAGGCGCCGCGCACCGTCTCGCCGCGGGTCTTCACCGCCTCGACCACGGCCGCGGCGATGCCACGCGCGTCGTATCCGGCGTGGTTGTAGAAATTCTTGTCCTCGGCCGAAATGAACGCCTGTTTCACCAGCTCCGGAATTTCCTCGGCCGGGGTGAACAGCCGCCGCTCGCGGGCGAACTCGTCGATGATCTTGCCCTCGCCCGAGTAGATCCGGCTGATCGTCGGCGGCGTGTAATTGGCCAGCGATTCGTGGCTGGGCAGGTCCTTGCCATAGATATGGAACACCGCGCCGATCGACAGCGCGACCATGACGACGACCAGCGTCGCAAGGCTGAAGATCGTTCCGAACAAGCTGAGGATAGGTCTGAGCACGCGCGGCCCCCGTTTCAAGTTAGGCATTCCTATAAGCGGCGGGCGAAAGCCCGTCAAAACACAATCGGGTCAGGCCCGGCACCCCTCCGCCTACTGGCGGACAAGCTTGGCGGCGGCGGCATCGGCGATCCGCCAGGCCTCCAGCGCGTCGCGGATGCCGGCGGCCATGGCCGCCCGCCACACCGGGTCGCGCAGATGGTCCAGGTCGCTGCGGCTCGACAGGAACCCCAGCTCGATCAGGATCGACGGGATATCCGGCGATTTCAGCACCGAGAACCCGGCCGAGCGCAGCGGCCGTGAATTCAGCGCGATCCCCTGCTCCTTGATCCCAAGCCGCACCGCGCGGGCCAGCTGGTCGGCGCGCGGCTGGGTCTCCATCCGGGCCAGGTCCATCAGCACGTCCGCCACCACGTCGTCGCTCTCCGTCAGGTCCACCCCGGCCAGGATATTGGCCCGGTTGTGCCGCTCGGCCAGCGCGGCGCTGGCCTTGTCGCTGGCACTGTCCGACAGGGTATAGACGGTGGCGCCCGTCGCCCGCCCCTCGCTCAGCGCGTCGGCATGAAGCGAGATGAACACGTCCGCCCCCAGCTTGTGGGCAATCGCCACCCGCCGCTCGAGCGAGACGAACTTGTCCTCCTCCCGCGTCAGCGCCACGTCAAACCCGCCCGCGCGCATGAGCTCGTCGCGCAGCTCGCGGGCAAAGCGCAGCATCAGCTCCTTCTCGCTGTCGCCGTCATTCTCGGCCCCGGGATCGATGCCGCCATGGCCGGGGTCCAGCACCACCAGCAGCTTGCCCTCGCCGGTTTGCCGCGCCTGCTTCACCGCCGGCAGGCCGGGCTGGTCGATATCCCACCCGGGCAGCGGCGCCGCGCCCGCCGCGCTGGCGAAATCCGCCTCCGACACCTCGCGCAGCACCACCTCGATCTGCACGGTGCCGCTCGCCTTGTCGGTCTTCGCCTCCGTGGTATCCACCGCGAAGGGCCCGGCCATGTCGACCACCATCCGCGACCATCCGGGCCGGAACGTGCCCATGCGCACCGCCTTCGCCCCCTCGGCCCAGTCGATCAGCGTGGGGTCCACCCCGCGCCAGTCCACCTCGCGGAAATCCATCACCAGCCGCGCCGGCTCGTCCAGCGTGAACACCCGGAACGGCACGCCCTGGCTCAGCCCCAGCCGCACCCGCAGCCCGCCGCCGATATCGTCGATGCGCGTCTGCGCCATCTCGACCCGCGCCAGCGCGGTCAGCTCCCGCCCCTGCGCATGCGCGCCAAGGCCCATCGCGCAGATCACCAGCGCCAGACAAATCCTGATCATCCTGCTCTTCCGCCGTTACCGGTCTTGGTTGCCCGTCAGCATACACCAACCGGGCCCTCTTGCCCACAGCCCAAGCACGTGCCGCGCCCCGAAAATCCCAATTGCCGCACCCCTCGGCCCGGCCCCGCTTTCACTTTTCCTTAAATACTCGAATTCCCAACCGCGCCCCAAACGACACGCCCGCAATCCACGCACCACCCCCGCTTCTTCTTGGCAAAAATACTCAAATCCCGACGCCCGCCCCAAAGCACAGACGCCCGCGGCCTCAGCGCCCCGCCATGAACGCCTTCAACCGCCTCAGCCCCTCGGCAATATCCGCCGTGCTCCGCGCATAGGAAAACCGCAGCGTCCCGCCGCCCCGCGCGGGGTCGAAATCCAGCCCCGGCGTCACCGCCACGCCCGCCTTCTCCAGGATTTCCTGCGCAAACCCCCGGCTGTCATCGGTCAGGTGGCTCACATCCGCATAGACATAGAACGCGCCATCGGGCGGCGCGATCCGGTCGATCCCCGCCGCCGGCAGGCCATCCAGCATCAACTGCCGGTTGGCGCGGTAGACATCCATGTTCGCCTCCAGCTCCTCGTGGCAATCCATCGCCGACAGCGCCGCCACCTGGCTGGCATGGGGCGGGCAGATGAACAGGTTCTGCGCCAGCCGTTCCACGACCCGCACGTGATCCTCCGGCACCACCATCCAGCCCACGCGCCAGCCGGTCATCGAGAAATACTTGGAAAACGAGTTGATAACGTAGCATTCGTCACTGATTTCCAGCGCCGTCACCGCCTTCGAGTCGTACTCGATCCCGTGATAGATCTCGTCGCTGATGAACGCCGCCCCCTGCGCCGCGGCCGCCTCCATCAGCGCGGCCATGTCCTCGTGCCCCAGCATCGTTCCCGTCGGGTTCGCCGGGCTCGCCACCATCAGCCCCGACAGGTCCAGCCCCTCCAGGTCCGCCGCCACCGGCTGCAGCCGGTTGGCGTCGCGCGTCTCGATATCCACCGGCACGAGGTCCAGCGACCGCAGGATCTGCCGATAGCTCGGATAGCCCGGCGCGCCGATCCCCACCCGCTGCCCTGTGTCGAAGAGCGCCGTGAACGCCAGGATGAACGCCCCCGACGAGCCGGAGGTCACGATCACCCGGTTCGGGTCGAGGTCGACCCCGTACCACTCGCCGTAAAGCCGCGCGATCCGCGCGCGCAGCGCCGGCAGGCCAAGCGACACGGTATAACCCATCGCGTCCTCGCCCATCGCGGCGGCCAGCGCCGCCCGCGCGCCCTCGGGCGCCGGCGTGCCCGGCTGGCCCACCTCCATGTGGATGATATGCCGCCCGGCCGCCTCGGCCTTGCGGGCGGCTTCCATCACGTCCATCACGATAAAGGGATCGACGCCCGACCGGCTTGAGTTCCGCATGGATTTATCCCTAGACTGCGCCACGTATTCGAGCCTTGGGTTGCACCGGAAAGAGACGCGCCGTCAATGCATCATCTCCGATTTCCGGCCGGGGCCCTGCCGGCCCCCGCCGCACCCGCAAGAGCGAAATGACGAAACACCGATTCACCAGTATGACGGAGACCCGCTTCATGACACGCCCCCTTCTGCCCGCACTGGCCGCCATGGCCACGCTCGCCCTGCCCGCCCAGGCCTTCGACCTCGAGAACATGACCGATGCCGAGCGTGACGCCTTCCGCACCGAGATCCGCGACTACCTGCTCGAAAACCCCGAGGTGATCATGGAAGCCGTCGCCGTGCTGGAACAGCGCGAGACCGCGGCGCAGGCCGAATCCGACGTGCAGATGATCGAGGACCACGCCGAGGCGATCTTCAACGACGATCACTCCTGGGTCGGCGGCAACCCCGAGGGCGACCTGACGCTGGTCGAGTTCATGGATTACCGCTGCGGCTATTGCCGCCGCGCCGCGCCGGATGTCGACGACCTCGTCGAGTTCGACGGCAACATCCGCTTCGTGATCAAGGAATTCCCGATCCTGGGCGAGCAGTCGATGACGTCGGCCCGCTTCGCCATCGCCACCAAGCAGGTCGCGGGCGACGACGCCTACAAGGACGTCCACGACGCGCTGATCACCTTCGGGGGCGATATCGACGAAACCGCCCTGACCCGCATAAGCGAGACGCTCGGCCTCGACACCGACGCCATCCTCGCGCAGATGGAAAGCCCCGACGTGACCGAGGTGATCGCCGAGAACCACCAGCTCGCCAAGTCGCTGGGCATCTCCGGCACGCCCTCATTCGTGATGGGCGACCAGATGCTGCGCGGCTACGTCCCGCGCGAGCAGATGGAAGTGATCGCCGCCGAGATCCGCGCCGACTCGTGAAGCGCGTCGCGGGGGCGGCCCTGCTGGCGGCCTGCTGCGGCGGGCCGTCCCTTGCCGAGACCGATGTCCTGAACCTCACCCCGGCCGAGCGCGCCATCCTCGGACAGGAGATCCGCGCGGTCCTGCTGACCGTGCCGCAGCTCCTGCCGCTGGACCGGCCCCCGCCCGACGCCGCCGACCTCTACGCCGAGGCCATCGACAGCGACCTCGCCCGCCTCAGGGCGCATCGCGAAGCGCTCTTCTCCCCCGCCCTGCCCGGCTTCGGGCCTGAGAACGCGGCCCGCACCATCGCCCTCTTCACCCGTGCCAACTGCCCCGACTGCGCCCTTTCCGAGGCCGACCTGCGCGCGCTGGCTGAAACTCACGATCTCCGCGTCACCCTCCTCGACATGGAGGAAAACAGCGCCCTGGCCGCCGCCCTGCAACTCGACATGGCCCCCAGCTACGTCTTCCCGGATCAAATGCTGCGCGGGCATATCCCTCCGATCGTGCTGGAGCGCTACCTCGCGGAATAACCCCCGCCCGGAACAAGGCCGAAGGCCGCCGGGCGAGCGCCTGCCCGTCCCGGCGGGCTGGCGCTTTTGAGAGGGCCCATTCCGTTCATATGGAAGATGTACTTGGCACCATAAAGCACCTGCCAGAACCGTCAGCAGCGCCACCCCACGGACAGCCGCCCGCCCGGCTCAGCACATTACTCCGCCGCCTGAGGCTCCGCCTCGCCCGCCTCGATCTCGGCCGCGCGCTTCTCGACCTCCTCGACGATATGGTCGATCATCTGGTCGTTCGACATCTTGTGGCTCGCCTTCCCGGCCAGGTAAACCATCCCCGACCCGGCCCCGCCGCCGGTGAACCCCACATCGGTCATCAGCGCCTCGCCCGGCCCGTTCACCACGCAGCCGATGATAGACAGGCTCATCGGCGTCTTGATATGCTCCAGCCGCTCTTCCAGAACCTCGACCGTTTTGATCACGTCGAACCCCTGCCGCGCGCAGGACGGGCAGGAGATGATGTTCACCCCCCGGTGCCGCAGCCCCAGCGATTTCAGGATCTCGTAGCCGACCTTCACCTCCTGCACCGGATCGGCCGACAGGCTGACGCGGACCGTGTCGCCAATCCCCATCCACAACAGGTTGCCAAGGCCGATCGCCGACTTGATCGTGCCGCTCATCAGCCCGCCCGCCTCGGTAATCCCGAGGTGAATCGGCGCATCCGTTTGGTCGGCCAGCATCTGGTAGGCGGTCGCGGCCATGAACACGTCCGACGCCTTGCAGCTGATCTTGAACTCGTGGAAATCGTTGTCCTGCAACACCTTGATATGGTCGAGACCGCTCTCCACCATCGCGTCCGGCGTCGGCTCGCCGTATTTCTCCAGCAAATGCCGCTCCAGTGACCCGGCATTCACCCCGATCCGCATCGAACACCCGTGGTCGCGCGCAGCCTTGATCACCTCGCGCACCCGGTCCTGGCTGCCGATATTGCCGGGGTTGATCCGCAGACAGGCCGCGCCTGCCTCGGCGCTCTCGATCCCGCGCTTGTAGTGGAAATGGATGTCCGCCACGATCGGCACCGGGCTTTCCCGCACGATCTCCTTCAGCGCCTTCGAACTCTTCTCGTCCGGCACCGAGACCCGCACGATATCCGCGCCCGCCTCGGCGGCGGCCTGCACCTGCGCCACCGTGGCCTTCACGTCCCAGGTGTCGGTATTGGTCATGGTCTGCACGCTGATCGGCGCGCCGCCCCCCACCGGCACGTTGCCCACCATGATCTGCCGGCTCTGCCGGCGGTGGATATTGCGCCACGGGCGGATTTCATTGAGCGACATCAGGTCGGCCCCGCTAACTCGGAAATTGCGTCTGGTGGAATCATAGGTGCCGCAACCCTCAGTCGCAATGCGAAGCGACCGGATTATTCCTGCGGCGATACGTCCGACTGCTCGAGCTGGGCCACGTAGCGCGACAGGTCGCGATCCTGGCTCAGGTCGGCCACGTCATAGCGCTCGGTCAGCCCCTCGGCCGCCAGCGCAAGGTCCGACGTGACAGAGCCGTTGGGGCCAACCGGCCCGTAATGCTTGCCCGCCACCTCGAAATACACCGCGCCGGATTCGCCCACCCGCAGGGTCGGCGGCTCTTCCGTCACCGGCACGCTGTAGGTGTCGCCGCCGTTCAGGATGCCCTCGTAGACCACGCTGCCATCGGCGGCGCGCACCCGCACCCATGCGGGCCGCACGGCCACCAGCCGCACGCCGGGCGGCGGGTCGGCCACGACCTTGGGCGTGTTGGCGCCGGGCGTGGTGTTGCCCACGGCTGGCACCGCCTCGCCCACGCCTTCCACGGCGCTGGCAATGGCATTCTCGATGGCGTTGCGGTCCACCGGGTCCGACTGGCGGTCGGCCTCGGGCAGTTCCGCCACGAAGGTGCCCACGTCGGCCGGATCGAGCGTCGAGATCGGCGCATCGCGGGCCACCATCACCGGCACGTCAAGCGCCTCGGGGCGATAGGGCCGGTCCAGCCCCTCCTCGGCCACCGGCGGCAGGACACCCGCGCTGCGCGTCGGGTCCTCGCTCTGGGCCGGGGTCTTGACCGCGGCGTCGAGCGGGTCGAGATCGGTCAGCACATCGGGCGTGTTCTCGACCGGCGCGAACTGCACCCGCTGGATCTCGTTCAGAACGCTCCACCCGCCGTAACCGATCCCGGCGATCAGCGCGACCAGCACCAGCGCCGAGCCGATGGCGCCCGGCTCGATCTGGCTGAACATGGTCTCGCGCGCCGGCAGGAACGGCGTCGACGGCGCGATCAGCGGGTCTTTCGGGGTGGCATTGCGGCGCGGCTTCTCGTCGGCCTTGCGGATGCTCGAGGCACCCGCCGACATGCCATGCGCCACCGAGAACCCGCATTCTGTGCAGAAATCGGCAAAGGCCGCGTCCGGGTCCATGCCGAGATAGCGCGCATAGGAGCGCACGTATCCGGGAATGAATCCGGGCGTGTCGAAGGCATCCGGGTCGGCATTTTCGATGGCAGCAATATAGGAGGCGCGGATGCGGATCTCCCGCTCCACGTCCAGCAGCGATTTGCCAAGGGTCGCGCGTTCGCCGCGCATCTTGTCCCCCAGACGAACGTCATAGGCATCGAAACCCCTTGGTTTCTCCGCATTTACAAGAGGATCAGCCGTTTTGCTCCGGCGTATGGCCATGCAACCTGCCCCTTACAACCCATTGCCTGTTACCCGAATTGACGATTCGGAACCCGCTCTTTTTGTTTATAATAGGTTACCACAACGCAATATATATTGCACGTGCCGCATCATCTTTCAGGGGCAGGATGCGGTATTACGCCGACATTTCCGCCCGGTTGAGGGCACAATGGCTCCACAGTTCGTCCATCGCGCGGATCAGGTGGTCCATCTCGTCGGGCCCGTGAACCGGCGACGGGGTGAAGCGCAGGCGCTCCGTGCCGCGCGGCACGGTGGGGAAGTTGATCGGCTGCACGTAGATGCCGTAGCCTTCCAGAAGCATGTCCGACAGCTTCTTCGTGTGCACCGGGTCGCCCACGATCACCGGCACGATATGGCTGCCGTGGTCGATCAGCGGCAGGCCCATGCCCTTCAGCCGCGTCTTCAGGATCTTCGCCCGCTCCTGGTGCAGGTCGCGCAGCGCCTGGTCCCGCTTGAGATGCGCAACCGAGGCCGCGGCCCCCGCCGCCACCGCCGGCGGCAGCGACGTGGTGAAGATGAAGCCCGGCGCATAAGACCTTATGGCGTCGCACATTTTCGCGCTGGCCGCGATATAGCCGCCCATCACGCCGAACGCCTTGGCCAGCGTGCCGTTGATGATGTCCAGCCGGTGCATCAGCCGGTCCCGCTCGGCCACGCCGGCGCCACGGGGGCCGTACATGCCCACCGCGTGAACCTCGTCGATATAGGTCAGCGCGCCGAATTCGTCGGCCAGGTCGCAGATCGCCTCGATCGGGCCGAAATCCCCGTCCATCGAGTAGACGCTCTCGAACGCGATCAGCTTCGGCGCGTCAGGGTCATCCGCCGCCATCAGCTCGCGCAGGTGCTCCACGTCGTTATGCCGGAAGATCCGCTTTGCCCCGCCGTTGCGCCGCACCCCCTCGATCATCGAGGCATGGTTCAGCTCGTCGGAATAGATGATCAGCCCGGGAAACAGCTTCGGCAGGGTCGAGAGCGTGGCGTCGTTGGCGATATAGGCGCTGGTGAACAGAAGCGCGGCTTCCTTGCCGTGCAGGTCCGCCAGCTCCGCCTCCAGCCGCTTGTGATAGACCGTGGTGCCGGAAATGTTGCGGGTGCCGCCGCTGCCGGCGCCGGTGGCGTCCACCGCCTCGTGCATCGCCTCCAGCACGACCGGATGCTGGCCCATGCCAAGGTAGTCGTTGCCGCACCAGACCGTGATCGGCGTCTCCGACCCGTCCGGCCGCCGCCAGGTGGCATGCGGGAACTGGCCCTGCTTGCGCTCGATATCGATGAAGGTCCGATACCGGCCTTCTTCATGCAGGCGCCCGATCGCCTCGTCCAGCTTGGCCGTATAATCCACGTCGGATCCCCTTCCTTGGCAGTCTTCGGTCCCATCTGAATCCGGTCCGGGGCCGAGGTCGCGCGCCGCACGACATATTCAATATTCTGTATGCATGTCCATAAGATGCATATAAGATGGCGCTTTACAGGACAACAGGTAACAAATCGTCACGCCCCTGCGCCTTGACCTATGTCAACTTGCTGGACAGTGCCCCGCGTCCTGATACGGTCCCCGCGATATAGCAAGACCACGCGGAGACTTCCATGCCGATTGACGCCGTTCTGACGCGCATTGACGACGAATTGCCCCAGGCCCTCGACCGCCTGATGACGCTTCTGCGGATCCCCTCGATCTCGACCGATCCGGCCTACAAGGCCGACTGCCAAGGTGCCGCCGACTGGCTCGTCGCCGACCTGCAAAGCATTGGCATCAAAGCGGAAAAACGCGAAACGCCCGGTCACCCGATGGTCGTGGGCCATGTCGGCGACAGCGGCCCGCACCTGCTCTTCTACGGCCATTACGACGTGCAGCCGGTCGACCCGCTCGAGCTGTGGAAGACCGACCCCTTCGCGCCGGAAATCCAGGACACCGACCAGGGCCGCGTGATCCGCGGCCGCGGCGCCTCCGACGACAAGGGCCAGCTCATGACCTTCGTCGAGGCCTGCCGCGCCTGGCAGGCGGTCAACGGCACCCTGCCCTGCCGCATCACCTTCTTCTTCGAAGGCGAGGAGGAATCGGGCTCCCCCTCCCTCGTCCCCTTCCTCAAGGACAACGCCGAAGAGCTCTCCGCCGACATCGCCCTTGTCTGCGACACCTCCATGGTCTCGCCCGGCGTGCCCTCCATCGCCTCCCAGCTTCGCGGGATGCTGAAGGACGAGTTCACCCTCCACGGGCCCAGGATCGACCTGCACTCGGGCCATTACGGCGGCCCCGGCCTCAACCCCCTGAAGGAAATCGCCCGCATCATCGCGTCGTTCCACGACGACACCGGCCGCGTCGCCGTCGAGGGATTCTACGACGGTGTCGAGGAGGTGCCCGACGAGCTTCTCCGCCAATGGGAAAACTGCGGATTCGACGAGAAGACCTACCTCTCCTCCGTCGGCTACAGCCAGCCGCACGGCGAACAGGGCTATTCCACCCTCGTCCAGCAATGGGCCCGCCCGACGCTCGAGATCAACGGCCTCTGGGGCGGCTACCAGGGCGCGGGCTCCAAGACCGTCATCCCGGCCGAGGCGCATTGCAAGCTCACCTGCCGCCTCGTGGGCGACATGGACCCCGACCACGTCCGCCGCGCGCTCCGCAAGCATGTCGAAGACCGCCTGCCCCCCGACGCCTCCGTCACATGGGACAACAACCTCGACGGCTCCCCCGCCTCGGTCATGAACATCGACCGGCCCGAGTTCGAACAGGCCCGCCAGGCCCTGTCCGAGGAATGGAACCGCGAGGCCGTCTTCTCCGGCATGGGCGGCTCGATCCCGGTGACCCGCTTCTTCAAGGACATCCTCGGGCTCGATTCCATGCTCATCGGCTTCGCCCAGGACGACGACGCCATCCACTCGCCCAACGAGAAATACAACGTCGAGAGCTTCCACAAGGGCATCCGAAGCTGGGCCCGGGTGCTGGACAAGCTGGCGGGGTGAGGGTGGTGTTCCACCCGTTGAAAGCATCTCCCCGCCGGGCGAGCGCCGGTCCGTGGGGAGGCGCTGCAACGGTCATGGTCGCCACTTTATGGGGCCACGCACATCCTCCCCATAGACGTCATGCTAGATCTCAAAAGCGCCTGCCCGCCGGGACGGGCCGGCGCTCGCCCGGCGCCGCGCCAAGGCGCGGCTCTGTTCCGGGCGTCCTCTGCACCGATCCACCCCAAAGGCTCACCCCATGACCATCCCCGGCTTCACCGACCATACCGCCACTCTCAACGGCATCCCCATCACCTGGTCCGAAGCCGGCGACGGCCCGCCGCTCCTTCTCCTCCACGGTTTCCCGCAAACCCGCGCGCTCTGGGCCCGTATCGCCCCCGAGCTGGCCAAAACCCACCGCGTCATCTGCCCCGACCTGCGCGGCTACGGCCAAAGCGGCAAACCGGCCGACGTGAGCGCCTACAGCTTCCGCGAAATGGCCCGCGACCAGACAGCCCTCATGCACCACCTCGGCCATGACAGCTTCACTGTCGCCGGCCACGATCGCGGCGGCCGCGTGGCCCACCGCCTGGTGCTCGACGCCCCCCACGCCGTCACCCGCCTCTGCGTGATGGACATCGTCCCCACCCATACCCTGCTCGACCCGCTCAAACGCGAGGTGGCACAGGCCTATTACCACTGGTTCTTCCTCGCCCAGCCCGAGCCCTTCCCCGAAACCCTGATCGGCCATGACCCGGACGCCTATTATCATTCCTGCCTGCTCGGCTGGGGCGGCTCAAAGCTTTCCGATTTCGATGAAGATCAACTGGCGGGCTACCGCGCCGCCTGGCGTGACCCCGACACCATCCGCGGCATGTGCAACGACTACCGCGCCGCCCTCTCTCATGATGTCCACGACGACGCCGCCGATCTCGACGCCCGCGTCACCTGCCCCACGCTGGTGCTCTACGGCGCGCAGGGCGCGATGGCGAAAGCCTTCGACGTGCCCGCCACGTGGGAGGATAAATGCACCGACATGCAGGCCCGGGCCATCCCCGGCGGCCATTTCTTCCCCGATACCAGCCCGGCCGAGACCACAACCGCCCTCGCGACCTTCTTCAACGCGGGCGAGACAGCCCGAAAGGGCTGACGAGCAAGCGCGAATTTTCAAGGGAAGGGAAAGTGGCGCGGTTGACGGGGCTCGAACCCGCGACCTCCGGCGTGACAGGCCGGCACTCTAACCAACTGAGCTACAACCGCGTGCCGGGCGTCTTACGCCAGCCCGCCGCGCCCGTCAATCGCCAAATATCACCTCGCCCGCCTCTTTCAAGGCCCCGCCCCCGCACCGACGCGATACCGACAATATACCGACGTGATACCGACGTCGCAAAACCCGGCAAAACAGGGCCGATCCCCGCGAATCGCGACCCGGCCCCGAACACCCGAAATTTCCGGAAATTAACCAAATGCAGCGATGGCGCGGTTGACGGGGCTCGAACCCGCGACCTCCGGCGTGACAGGCCGGCACTCTAACCAACTGAGCTACAACCGCCCGCTGCGCACCCGGGGCAACCGCCCCAAGCGTCTGCGCTTCTTAGGCCCGTGGCCCGGCCCCGTCAAGCACCCGAAACGCCGAATTCGCGGCTTTTCTTTCCGCCGCGCCCGCGCTCACTCCCCGCGGCCCAGGGCCCGCATGATCTGGCCCAGCCGCCGCCGCTGATCGGGGTCTTCGCAGGCCGTGTACCAATCCTCCAGCATGGCCATCTCCTCCGGCCGCAGCGCCCCGTCCGGCTTGTCTTCAAGGCTTTTCCGGATGGCTGCCAGCGTTTCCGCCCATGACCCGCCTCCCGGCGGCAGTCTCTTCCGCATCAAGTCTCCTCAATATCGCAACGACCCAACCGGTAAACCGCCGGCCGCCCTCAAGTATAAATCGCGTGCAATGCGCCCCGATGCCCGGGCCATCCCGCACATCCCTAATTCATGGCAGCATATATCAACGAATTCGCATTTGACCAGCGGGCCATGCATCGTTGCTTCGCCTGACCGTTCCTTGCCGCGTTCTGGCACGCTGACCGCTGATTGGACCTAGCGCCCCGGCACATCCCTGTGCATAGTGCCGGCATGAGAATCTTTCACGGCGATTTCTATGAAGTGACTGATGAAGGCGAAGGCCAGCCGGTCGTTTCGTTTCAGTCACTGAAGAGAGAAAAAGGTCTGGAACAAAGGTCGTTTTTCGGCCGCAAGTTCCTTCTTGAATCCGGGTTTCGGGCCATTTGCGTAAAATCGGCCCGCAACTGCTGGTATCAACTGCCCGAATTCGACGGCGCACTTGATGCCATTCGCGGCGCTCTGGGTGAAGAGCGACCGATCACATACGGGGCATCCATGGGCGGTTTCGCCGCCTGGTTCTTTGCACATGAGTTGAACGCCCAACGGTTCATCGCGTTTTCACCCCAGTTTCACCTGGATCCCGCGCAGACACCGTTTGAAACACGCTGGCGCCAGCACGTGGCGTTCATTGAACGCAACGCCACCTGGAGACCGCTACCAGGGGGCCGGCCCAGCGGTGTCGTCTGCCACGATCCCAGCTTCGAACCTGACGAAGCGCATGCACGTCTGATTGCCGAGCGGACGGACTGCACCATGAACAATTACACCGGGCACGGTCATAACGTGCTGCGACATTTTCGGAATGCGGGCACGCTGAAGGAAGAAATGACGGCGGTGCTCATGGGGTAGGTGGCACCCGGTCGCCTGCCTCTGCTGGTTCGTGGTGAGCACGAAATTGACTCGCCGTAGTCCCGATGCAACGGGATTTCGGGAGTGGGTCAGCCCCTTAAAGACGGCGCCCAGTTCCATCGAGCCTTTGCAACGTCGTAAGACAACTGCAAACACGCGAATGGTGTAGATCTTCTTGGGAAAATGGTGGGTCGTGAGAGACTCGAACTCCCGACATCTTCGGTGTAAACGAAGCGCTCTACCAACTGAGCTAACGACCCCGTGACGCGCCTCATACAAAGACCGGCGCGGGCGCGCAAGTGGCAAGGTGACGATTGACAGCCGCGCCGCCGCACGCCTTCATGGCCGCCATGAGCTTCGACCCCGCCGCCCACTGGACGCACCCGACCCGCCCCTTCGCCGCGTTCCGCGTGGGCGAGGTGTTCCGCGCCCCCTCCCGCACCATGACCGAAGGTGTTTTCGCCGCCTTCCAGGCGGCCTCCGGCGACAACCACCCGATCCATTACGACCGCGCCTACCTTTCACGCCGCGGCCATCCCGAGCTTTACGCCCACGGCTTCCAGACGCTGATTCAGGCGGCGATCGGCGCCTCGCCCCTGGCGCACGAGATGGGCGACGCGCTCATCGGCTTCCTCGAACAGTCCAGCCGCTTTCTCGCCCCGGTCTATTGCGGCGACACGCTCTACCCCGCCTTCGAGATCACCGCCCTCACCCCCGGCAAGACCACGGGCGTGATGGAGCTGGCCATCACCATCCACAACCAGGACGGCACGCTCGTGGTCGAGGGGATGCAGAAATACCTGCTCACGCTCTGAGGCCCACGCCCCTACGGCGCCTCCAGAACCGTTTCTTCCCCGTTTTCAAGCAGGTAGACGCAACCCTGAAGGTTGCTCAACCGGTCCATGGCCTGCGCGTCCAGCCCGCAGGCCTGCCCCCGCAGCACCTTGCCCAGAAGCCCGTGCGACACCACCACGCTGGGGCCGTCCAGCTCGGCCAGGAACGCCGCCACCCGCGCCTTCAGCGCGTCCAGCCCCTCGCCGCCGGGCGCCCCGGCATAAAGGAAGAGGTCGCCCTCGCCCGTCGCCACCTCGGCCCGCAGCCGGCCCTCCCAGTCGCCGGTGGCAATCTCCGAAAGCCGCGCATCGGTCACGAAATCCCGCCCCGCCAGCGCGATCCGCGCCGTTTCCTGCGCGCGGCCCAGCGGCGAGGCGAAACACCCGCCCGAACCTTCGGCCACCCGCTCCAGTATATCCGGCAATATCCGCGCCTGCCGCGCCGCTTGGCTCCGGCCAAGCGCCGTCAGCGGCGAATCCTTGTGCCCCTGAAGCCGCCCTTCAAGGTTCCATTCGGTCTGGCCATGGCGCAGAAACCAGATCGGGGGAAGCTCCGCCATCGCGCAACCCGCTGCAAATCAAAGGAAAATGGTGGGTGATAAGAGATTCGAACTCCTGACATCTTCGATGTGAACGAAGCGCTCTACCACTGAGCTAATCACCCGCCGCCGCGTCTCTTAGCGCTACTCCACGGTCTCTGCAACCGTCTCGTTCGAATTATCGTCATCGGCGCGGTCTTCCGGGTCGAGCGCGGGGCCCGCGTTCTTGCTCTGGCGGATGCGCGCGATGGTGATGCGGGCATTGCCGGCATCCTTGGTGCGCTGCTGCTTGATCTTGCCGAAGGGCTGCAGGTTGACTTCTCGGCCTTCCAGTATCGCTTCGCCCAGGACGTCGATCATCGCTTCGATCACCGGCTTGGCGAATTTCTTCCGCACTCCTGACCGCTTGATCACCTCGTCCATCAGCTCGCGCTTCTTCAGCTCGGCGCCGCCCCCGTCTTCGGCGCTTTCGCTCGCCACGACCGGCTTGACCGCCGAAGCGCTGCCCGGCGCAAGCTTGGTCGCCGCCCGTGCGGGCTTGGCGGAGGTGGATTTGCTCTTGGTGGATGACTTGGTGGAGGACCCGGACTTGCCCGACCCGGTGCTGCTCGCTGCCATTGTGTGCCTCTTTTGCTTCAATTATGCGGCAAGCCTACTGATTCTCTTGTCATTTGACTACCAGCAAGTTGACGTGTGGTAGGTTCGCCATTTTAATCCGACTAGATGTAGTATTGGGGGAATACCGTGAAAAAGACTTTGGCTGCCGCCGCAATTGCCGCCCTTCTGGCTGCTGGAACCGCCCACGCGGGCTCGCTGAACGATACGGTCATCACGCCCGACGTGGTCATGGTCGACGCCGTCGACAATTCCTCGAATGTCGAGGGGCTGATCGCGGCCGTGGCGGTGATCGCCATCATCCTCGGCCCGTCGCTCTGACCCCGTCGCCCTGATACGGGCGGCCTGACGGCGACGACCGACAGCGCGCGGAGACCGCTCCGCGCGCGGCTTTCGTGCCCGCCCCCGGAACGCCCTAGAACGCCCCTTCCTCCAGCAACCGCAGCCGCGGCTTGTGCCGCGCGCCGTACAGGTACCGTGCCCAAAGCGCGAAGAGCCCGGTCAGCAGCCCCGCCTCGATCTCGATCCGGTCGGTCAGGCGGCTACCCTGCGCCGTGGGCGTCACACGCATCGTATGCCGCCACGCCTTCACCCCCGCCCCTTTCTCCGACGAGCGCAGGACCATCCGGTCGTCATCGCATTCCAGCACCTCCATGCGATAGGGCTGCTTCGGCAGCCGGCCGAAAAGCGAGACCATGACGTCGATTTTCTGCCCTTCCCGCACCCGCCCCTCGGGCAGGCCCTCGAAGGTGACAACCCCCTCCATCACCCGCGCCAGCGCATCGTAATCCGTGGCCAGCGCCCAAAGGCGCTCGGGCGCAACGGGGTAGTCATGGGTCAGGTGAACGGTCTTCATCGCGGCGCTCCGGGCTGACTGGTCGACGCCCTTAAACCACGCCGCAACCGGCTTGTCCCGCCGATACGTGCCCGTCCCTGCGGGCGGTTGTCATACTTCGAGAACAATCCCGTCCCGGCCCCCGAGCCGGGACCTCGCGCCACCGGAGGCCACGGGCCAGGCCCGTTGCGCGCAACCATGCCCCGTAGGGTGGGTGAAACCCACCTGCCCCAACCCCGACAACAAGGAAAAAGGGCGCCCCGCAGGACGCCCCCTCTCAACTCTCATCAACCCGAAGGATCAGTGCGCCACCGCGCCCGACCCCTCGCCGGATTTCCGCGCGGCCTCGGCCGCGGCGGCTTCCTCGGCGGCCTCGTCCCAGTCGACGGGCTCCGGCTCTTCGGTCAGCGCCAGCTTCAGCACGTCCCGCACGTGATCGACGGGCACGATCTTCAGCCCCTCCTTCACGTTGTCGGGGATCTCGGTCAGGTCCTTCTCGTTCTCCCGCGGGATCAGCACGGTCTTGATACCGCCCCTGAGCGCCGCGAGAAGCTTCTCTTTCAGCCCGCCGATCGGCAGCGCGTTGCCGCGCAGCGTCACCTCGCCGGTCATGGCGATGTCCTTGCGCACCGGGATGCCCGTCAGCACCGAGACGATCGAGGTCACCATGGCAAGACCCGCGCTCGGCCCATCCTTGGGCGTCGCACCCTCGGGCACGTGCACGTGGATATCCCACTTCTCGAACTGCGGCGGCTTCACACCGATTTCCGGCGCGATCGACCGGACATAGGAACTGGCCGCGTCGATCGACTCCTTCATCACGTCGCCCAGCGTGCCGGTGGTCTTCATCCGGCCCTTGCCCGGCAGGCGCAGCGCCTCGATGTTCAGAAGCTCGCCCCCAACGCTGGTATAGGCCAGCCCGGTCACGACGCCGACCTGGTCACGCTCCTCGGCCAGCCCGAACTTGTACTTCTTCACGCCCAGGAAGTCACCCAGGTTCTCGCGCGTCACCGTGATCGTCTCGTCCTTCTTCCGGATGATCCGGGTCACGGCCTTCCGCGCCACCTTGGCGATCTCGCGCTCGAGGTTCCGCACACCGGCCTCCCGCGTATACAGGCGGATGATGTCGGTCAGCGCCTCGTCGGTCAGCTCGAACTCCTTCTTCTTCAGACCGTGGTTCTTGATCTGCTTCGGAACGAGGTGCTGCTTGGCGATCTCGCGCTTTTCGTCCTCGGTATAGCCGGCCAGCGGGATGATCTCCATCCGGTCCTTCAGCGGCTCGGGCATGTTGTAGCTGTTGGCCGTGGTCAGGAACATGACGTTCGACAGGTCGTATTCCACCTCGAGGTAGTGGTCCACGAAGGTGCCGTTCTGTTCAGGGTCCAGCACCTCGAGCATGGCACTTGCCGGGTCGCCGCGGAAATCCTGCCCCATCTTGTCGATCTCGTCGAGCAGGATGAGCGGGTTGGTCGACTTGGCCTTCTTCAGCGCCTGGATGATCTTGCCCGGCATCGAGCCGATGTAGGTCCGGCGGTGCCCGCGGATCTCGCTTTCATCGCGCACGCCGCCAAGGCTGATGCGGATGAACTCGCGGCCCGTGGCCTTCGCCACCGACTGGCCGAGCGACGTCTTGCCCACGCCCGGAGGGCCGACAAGGCACATGATCGGGCCTTTCAGCTTCTTGGAACGCTGCTGAACCGCCAGGTACTCGACGATCCGCTCCTTGACCTTCTCCAGCCCGTGGTGATCGGCGTCGAGGATCTCCTCGGCGCGGCTCAGGTCCTTCTTGACCCGGCTCTTCTTGTTCCACGGAATGCTCAGCATCCAGTCGAGGTAGTTGCGCACAACCGTCGCCTCGGCGCTCATCGGGCTCATGTTCTTGAGCTTCTTCAGCTCGCCCTCGGCCTTCTCGCGCGCCTCTTTCGACAGCTTGGTCTCGGCGATCTTCTCTTCCAGCTCGGCGATCTCGCCCTCGCCGTCCTCGCCGTCGCCCAGCTCCTTCTGAATGGCCTTCATCTGCTCATTCAGGTAGTACTCGCGCTGGGTGCGCTCCATCTGGCTCTTGACGCGGGTCTTGATCTTCTTCTCGACCTGCAGAACGCTCATCTCGCCCTGCATCAGGCCATAGACCTTCTCCAGCCGCTCGCTCACGCTCAGCGTCTCCAGAAGCTCCTGCTTCTGCGCCACCTCGATGCCGAGGTGTCCGGCCACGAGGTCGGCCAGCTTCGCGGGCTCCTCGCTCTCGGCCACGGCCGACAGCGCTTCCTCGGGGATGTTCTTCTTGACCTTGGCGTAGCGCGCGAACTCGTCCGTCACCGTGCGCAGAAGCGCGGTGATCGTGGCGGCGTCGCCCGGCATCTCGTTCAGGTACTCGGCGCGCGCCTCGAAGAAATCCTCGTTCTCGAGGTAATCGGTGATGCGCACCCGCGCCACCCCTTCGACCAGCACCTTCACGGTGCCGTCGGGCAGCTTCAGAAGCTGCAGCACGTTGGCCAGCACGCCGGCGCGGTAGATCCCGTCGGCCGACGGGTCGTCCTCGCTCGGGTCGACCTGGCTCGACAGCAGGATCTGCTTGTCGTCCTGCATGACCTCTTCCAGCGCCCGGACCGATTTCTCGCGGCCCACGAAAAGCGGCACGATCATGTGGGGGAAGACCACGATGTCGCGCAGCGGAAGCACCGGGTAGGATTGATTGAGGGGTTCTTGCATGCTCTTGTCCTGTTCTTGGCAAGACGGCTCCGGCCCCGTTTATCGGCAGCCCCGTCCGTCTCCGTTTCCAGAAAGTTAATCTGGGGCGGTTCCACCCTTCTTTCAACCTTCCATCCAACAACCATGCCCCGCAGTGACAACGGGGGCAAGCGGCAAATCCCCAGCTTTTTCAGGGCCCGTGGCCGGCCCGTGCAACTTGGTCACAGCTACGCGCGCGCGTGTGCGGATGTCCCGTCGAAGTCTTTAAAAGACTTCGCCCCGCATTCTTTTCAAGAACGCGCCCCCCGCCCCTTCAAACCGGCTCGATATCCCCCTCGGCCCGCCCCGCATGGAACGCGGCCTCCCACGCGGCAAAGGTGCCCGACGCGATGGCCCCGCGCATCCCCTCCATGATCTGCTGGTAGTAATGCAGGTTGTGCCAGGTCAGCAGCATCGAGCTGATGATCTCCTGGCTGCGGAACACGTGGTGCAGGTAGGCGCGGGAGTATTTCCGGCACGCCGGACAGGTGCAATCCTCGTCCAGCGGGCGCGGGTCGTCCATGTGCCGCGCGTTCTTGATGTTGACCTGCCCCCGCCGCGTCCACGCCTGCCCCGTCCGGCCGGAGCGCGAGGGCAGCACGCAATCCATCATGTCGATCCCGCGCTTCACGGCGCCGACGATGTCATCCGGCTTGCCCACCCCCATAAGGTAGCGCGGCCGGTCCTCGGGCAGCATCCCCGGCGCGTAATCCAGCACGCCGAACATCGCCTCCTGCCCCTCGCCCACGGCGAGGCCACCGACCGCGTAGCCGTCGAAGCCGATCTCCACCAGCTTCTCGGCGCTCTCGGCCCGCAGCTCCTGCGTCACGCCCCCCTGCTCGATGCCGAAGAGCGCGTATCCGGGGCGGTCGCCGAACGCCTCTTTCGACCTTGCCGCCCACCGCATCGACAGCCGCATGCTCTCGGCCACGGCCTCCTCGCTCGCGGGCAGCGCCGGACACTCGTCGAAACACATCACGATATCCGAACCCAACAGCCGCTGGATCTCCATCGAACGCTCCGGCGTCAGCTCGTGTTTTGACCCGTCGATATGGCTCTTGAAGGTCACCCCCGCCTCGGTCAGCTTCCGCAACCCGGCCAGGCTCATCACCTGGAACCCGCCGCTGTCGGTCAGGATCGGCCGCTCCCAGTTCATGAACCGGTGCAGCCCGCCCAGCCGCGCCACCCGCTCCGCCCCGGGCCGCAGCATCAGGTGATAGGTGTTGCCCAGCAGGATATCCGCCCCGGTCTCGCGTACGCTTCCGGGCATCATCGCCTTGACCGTGCCGGCGGTGCCCACCGGCATGAAGGCCGGCGTGCGGATCTCGCCCCGCGGCGTGGAAATCTTGCCCGTCCGGGCCTGCCCGTCGGTGGCGTTCAGGGAAAAGGAAAATCGCGTCATGGCGGCCCAAATGCACCGGATTTAGGCGTTTGCCAAGACGTCCTTGTGTCATATCTCCATACATGCTGGTATCGGGCCGGCAGGGGCCAAGGCGCGTCAAGACGCCCGATTGAGAGACAAAGGGAGACGTTCATGACCCAATCCGAAACGCCGGAAACACTGCAATTCGGATGGGAAGAATGGATATCGCTCCCCGATCTGGGCGTCCCCGCCCTGCGCGCCAAGGTCGATACCGGCGCCCGCACCTCGGCCCTTCACGCCTTCGATATCGAGACCTTCGGCACCCAGGCGAAGCCCAAGGTGCGCTTCACCGTCCACCCCATCCCGGGGCGTGACGACCTGGTGATTCCCTGCTCCGCCAACATCGTCGACCGGCGCGAGGTCGCCTCCTCCAACGGCGAGAAGGAGATGCGCTACGTCATCGAAAGCACCCTTCTGGTCAACGGCCAGAAATGGCCCATCGAGATCACGCTCACCAACCGCTCTTCCATGACCTCGCGGATGCTGCTGGGCCGGCAGGCGATGAAGGATCACATCTCGATCGCCGCCACCGACCGCTTCCTGCAGCCCGAGCTTTCCTACGACGTCTACCACACCTCCCGCATGCGCGAGGTGGCGCCGAAACGCGCGCTGCGCATCTGCGTGCTCAGCCGGGAAGACAACTACTCCACCCGCCGCCTCGTCGAGGAGGGCGAGAAACGCGGCCACGCGGTCGAGGTGATCAACACCACCCGCTGCTACATGGCCATCAACGCCCTCGCGCCGGAGGTGCATTACGACGGCAAGCGCCTCCCCCGCTTCGACGCGGTAATCCCCCGCATCGGCGCCTCGATCACCCCCTACGGCGCCGCCATCATCCGCCAGTTCGAGACCATCGGCACCTACTGCGTCAACGGCGCCGCCGGCATCTCCGCCAGCCGCGACAAGCTCTACGCCCACCAGATCATGGCCCGCGCCCGCATCGGCATGCCCAACACCGCCTTCGCCAGCTCGCCCCGCGACACCGCCAACATCATCAGCCTCGTGGGCACCACGCCCCTGATCGTCAAGCTGCTGGAATCGACCCAGGGCAAGGGTGTCGTCCTTGCCGAAACCAAGAAAGCCGCCGAATCCGTGATCGACGCCTTCCGCGGCCTCAAGGCCAACTTCCTCGTGCAAAGCTTCGTCAAGGAAGCGGCGGGCGAGGACATCCGCTGCCTCGTGATCGGCGGCAAGGTCGTGGCCTCGATGAAACGCACCGGCGCCGAGGGCGATTTCCGCTCCAACCTGCACCGCGGCGGCACCGCCAAATCCGTCCGCATCACCAAGGAGGAACGCGAAACCGCCGTCCGCGCCGCCCGCGCCTTCGACCTCAACATGGCCGGCGTCGACCTGCTTCGCTCGGAAACCGGGCCCAAGGTGCTCGAGGTCAACTCCTCCCCCGGTTTCGAGGGCATCGAAACCTCGACCGGCAAGAACATCGTCGGCAAGCTCTACGAACAGATTGAGGCCCGCGTCCGCCCCGTCCCGATCCGCCGGCGCAAGACCACGCCCCAGGGTGCGTCAAAGGAGACCTGACCCCCCGCGCCCTCTGGACGCCGCCGCCGATAAATCCTATATGTTCTCTCAGGATAGGAACGTCAGGAATACCCGATGACTCAGAGCCCGGAACCGCTCGAGGGCACCCCTCTCATCGCACCGTCCAGCACGGAACACCCGCTCTACGAGCCGGTGGTCGAGGCGTGCCGTTCCGTCTACGACCCTGAAATTCCTGTGAATATCTACGATCTCGGGCTGGTCTACACGATCGACATCGATGCCGAGAACGCCGTGCGTGTCATCATGACGCTGACCGCGCCGGGCTGCCCCGTCGCCGGCGAAATGCCGGGCTGGGTCGCCGACGCGATCGAGCCGCTGGAAGGCGTCAAGCATGTCGATGTCGAGCTCACGTGGGAGCCGCCCTGGGGCATGGACATGATGTCCGACGAGGCAAGGCTCGAACTGGGCTTCATGTAAAAGCAAGCCTTTCGGCTTGCACTCTTTACAAGCAAGCCTTTTCACTTGCATTAGCACAAAGCAACCCTTATAACTTGCATCTAACGAATGCAAAGGGTTTTCCTGTCATGCCCCGCGTGCAGGCTGTCTTCACCGGCGATCTGATCGGTTCCCGCGACGTCCCCGCCACGGCGGTCGACGCGGCCATGGACAGCCTGAAGAACGCCGCTCAATCCCTTGAAAACGTTCACGGATTCCCCGCCCGCTTCACCCGGAACCGCGGCGATGGCTGGCAGGCCCTCCTGCCCGATCCGCACCTTGCCCTCCACGCGTATCTCGCCTTCGCCGCCACCCTGCGCGCGGCCGATACCGGGCTCGCCACCCGCATCGCCATCGGCCTCGGCCCGGTCGACTCCCCCGGCACCGCCGACCTCTCCGACGCCTCCGGCGCGGCCTTCGTCACCTCCGGCGACCTGCTCGAAACCCTCGACACCGAGACCGCCGCCATCGCCGGGCCCGGCGTCACCGACTGGCAGCGCGGCGTCATCGCGCTCGCCGACTGGATCGTCAGCGGCTGGACCGCCCAACAGGCCGAGGCGGTCGCCGTCACCCTGCTCGACCCCACCCACACCACCAATGCCGAGCGCGCCCGCACCCTCGGCATCAGCCGCCAGGCCTTCGAATCCCGCCTCAAGGGCTCCGGCCTCTCCGCTTTCGCCCATGCGCGCCACGCCTTCCGCAGCCACAATTTCGAGGCCCCCGCATGATCGAAACCTTCACCGCCCTGCTCTTCGCCCATGCGCTGGCCGATTTCCTGTTCCAGACCAACTGGATCAACGCGAACAAGCACCGCCCCCACGTGATGCTCCTGCACGGCGCCATCGTGCTGGTCACCGCGCAGGCCGCCATCGGCCGCCCCGACGCGCCCGAACTCCTCGCGCTGGCCGCCGCCCACCTCGTCATCGACGGCATCAAGACATGGGGCAAGTTTACCTCGCTCACCGCCTACATCACCGACCAGGCCGCCCATATCGCCACCATCGCCGCGGTGGCGGCCTATGCCCCCGGCCTGTGGGCTTCCGGTCCCTGGTCCGCCTTCCCCGCCCTCCTGCCGCTCATGGCACTGGGCGCGGGGCTCATCATCGCGCTGATCGCCGGGCAATACGCCGTCAGCCTGCTGATGCGCCCCCACGGCCCCCGCATCCGCAGCGCCGGCCTCCACCTCGGCGGGCAGCAGATCGGCCTGCTCGAACGCGGCCTCATCTTCCTCTTCATCCTCACCAGCCACCCGATCGGGGTCGGCTTCCTCGTCGGCGCCAAGTCGATCCTGCGCTTCGGCACCGCCACCAAGGACCAGCGCACCGCCGAATACGTCATCATCGGCACGCTCGCCTCCTTCGGCTGGGCCATCGCCGTCACGCTCGCCACCCAGGGCCTTCTGTCGATGCTCCCGGCCCTTGAGATCGGCGCGCTCCGGCCTTAAGTTCAGGGGCAGGCAGAAGGATCATTCCATGTTCGGCATTCCCGGAAAACAGGCGGTCACCATGACCCCGACAGCCGCGTCCCAGATCGCGAAGCTGATGAGCAAGGGCGACACCAAGGGCCTGCGCATCGGCGTCAAGAAGGGTGGCTGCGCGGGCATGGAATACACCATGGATTACGTCACCGAGGTCGACCCCAACGACGAGGTCGTCGAACAGGACGGCGCCCGCGTGATGATCGCGCCGATGGCCCAGATGTTCCTCTTCGGCACCGAGATCGATTACCAGACCTCGCTGCTCGAATCCGGCTTCGTCTTCAACAACCCCAACGTGACCGAGGCCTGCGGCTGCGGCGAATCGATCAAGTTCGAGGGCATGTGAGGATTGCACCCCAACCCCTCCCGATCTAAGAAAAAAGAAAACGAGAGGGCTCTGGGATGATGCGCAAGCTGGCCGCCGGCAACTGGAAGATGAACGGAACCCGCGCGGCCCTGGCCGAGCTGGAGAAGATCGCCGCCGCCCACCCCGAGGCCGCCGTCGATATCCTCGTCTGCCCGCCCGCCCCGCTGCTGGTACAAGCCGCCGAGATGGCCGCCGGCAGCCCGGTCATGATCGGCGCTCAGGATTGCCATTACGAACCCTCCGGCGCCCATACCGGCGACATCTCCGCCGCCATGGTCGCCGATACCGGCGCCACCGCCGTGATCCTCGGCCATTCCGAACGCCGCGAAGACCACAACGAGTCAAGCGCGCTGGTCCGCCAGAAGGCCCGCGCCGTGCTCGAAACCGGCCTCACCGCCATCATCTGCCTCGGCGAATCCGAGGCACAGCGCGACGCCGCCAACACGCTCGACATCATCGCCGGCCAGCTCGCCACCTCCGTGCCCGACATCACCACCGGCGCCAACACCGTCATCGCCTACGAACCGGTCTGGGCCATCGGCACCGGCAAGACCCCCACGACCGAGCAGATCGACGAGGTGCACGATTTCATCCGCGCCCGCCTCGTCCGCCGCTTCGGCGAGGCCGAGGGCCGCGCCATCCGCCTGCTCTACGGCGGGTCGGTCAAACCGGGCAACGCGGCCGAGATCTTCGCCACCGACAATGTCGACGGCGCGCTGGTCGGCGGCGCCAGCCTCAAGGCCGAGGATTTCTCGCCCATCATCAAGGCACTGGAAGCCACGGCTTAAGTCGGGCACGGTGCATCGCACCGACGTGATACCGACAAAATACCGACGTTATACCGACGTTTGAATCACAGCGGCAGCATGGTGGTCGACTTGATCTCTTCCATCGACAAAAGCGCCGTCACGTTATGCACCTTCACCTCGGAAATCAGCGCCTGGTAGAACGTGTCATAGGCCCGCGCATTGGCCACGACCACCTTTAGAATATAGTCGATATCACCGGCCAGCCTGTGCGCCTCCTGCACCTCCGGGCGGTCCTTTAACGCCTTGAGAAACCTTGCCTGCCATTCCGCGTCATGTTCCGACGTGCGGATCAGCACGAAGAAACACGCCTCGAACCCCAGGGCTTCAGCATCCAGCAAGAAAGTCTGCTGCCGGATCACCCCGCCCTCGCGCATCTTGCGAATCCGGTTCCACACGGGCGTCTTGGAACTGCCCACCGCCTTGGCGATGTCGTCCAGCGACTGCCCGCCGTCGCGCTGCAATTCCACAAGGATTTTCCGGTCGAGCTCGTCGAGGCGAACAGCCATTCCTGATTTGTCCTTCCGCTGGAACATTCCGTCTGGCTTGCCACCAAACTGGAACATATGTCCTTATTTCCATCCGCGTATGGCGAATAACCGGGAATATTTTCTATATAGAGGAGGAAGTCAATCGCAACGCGGAGACGGCACAGATGAAACATTTCCCGATCTTCATGGCGCTGGAAGGCCGCCGCGTCGCCCTCTCGGGCGGCGGAGAGGCGGCGCTGGCCAAGCTGCGCCTGCTGATGAAGACCGAGGCAGAGCTTGCCGTCTTCACCCCGTCCCCCGCGCCCGAGATCGAGGCCTGGGCCACCGAAGGCCGCCTGACCCTCACCCGCCGCGCCCTTGAACCCGGCGACACTGCCGGCGCCGTGATGTTCTACGCCGCAGACGAGGACGCAACCGAAGACGCCCGCACCGCCGCCATCGCCACGGCCGACGGGGCGCTCGTCAACATCGTCGACAACCTCGAAGACAGCCAGTTCATCACCCCCGCCATCGTCGACCGCGACCCGGTGACCGTGGCCATCGGCACCGAGGGCGCCGCCCCCGTGCTGGCCCGCGCCATCAAGGCCGATCTCGAGGCGCGCCTGCCCGCCACGCTGGGCACGCTCGCCCGCATCGGCAAGGGCTTCCGCAAGGCCGTCGAGGTGCTGCCCTTCGGCCGCCGCCGCCGTGATTTCTGGGCCGACTACTACTTCAACGCCGGCCCCCGCGCCATGGATGACGGCGGCGAAGGCACGGTTAAGGATGCGCTGCAAACCCTTCTGACGAAACATGAAAACGCGGCCGACCGCGAAGGCCACGTCGCCTTCGTCGGCGCCGGCCCCGGCGATCCTGAACTGCTGACGCTCAAGGCCCGCAAGGCGCTCGACACCGCCGACGTGGTCATCCACGACCGGCTCGTCACGCCCGAGATCCTCGAACTCGCCCGGCGCGAGGCGGTGCTGATCGACGCCGGCAAGGAAGGCTTTGGCCCCTCCATGAGCCAGGAGGAGATCAGCCGCCTGATCGTCGAACACGGAACCAAAGGCGCGCAAGTCGTCCGCCTCAAGGGCGGCGACCCCACCATCTTCGGCCGCCTCGACGAGGAGATCGAAGCCGTCGACGCCGCCGGCCTGGGCTGGCACGTCGTCCCCGGCATCACCGCCGCCTCGGCCTCCGTCGCCGCCATCGGCCAGAGCCTCACCAAGCGCGAGCGCAACTCCTCCGTCCGCTACCTTACCGGCCATGACATGAAGGGTTTCGCCGATCACGACTGGAAGGCGCTGGCCCGCACCGGCGAGGTCGCGGCGATCTACATGGGCAAGAAATCCGCCCGGTTCATCCAAGGTAGGCTGATCATGCATGGCGCCGACCGCGCCACGCCCGTCACCGTGATCGAAAACGCCTCGCGCCCCGATCAGCGGGTGCTCTCCACCACGCTCGAGCGGCTGCCGCAGGACCTCACCGAGGCCGGGCTGACCGGCCCCGCGCTTACCTTCTACGGCCTCGCCCCCCGGGCGGCACAGGCCGAGATTTCCCACGCCGAACAGGAGCTTGCCTGACATGGCCAAACCATTCACCCCCAAGGTCGTCACGGCCAACGCCCTGATCGAGGGCGACGTGGTCTACCTCGCCGCAGATGACAGCTGGACCCGCGAGCTCTCCCAGGCCGAGCTGCTCGAAGACGAGGCCGTCGCCGACGAACGCCTGCTCTTCGCCTCGGCCCAGACCGAGACGGTCGTGGGCGTCTACCTCGCCGACGCCGTCGCCGGCGACGAGGGCCCCGAACCCACCCATTTCCGCGAGGATTTCCGGCGCACCGGCCCCTCCAACTATTTCCACGGCAAGCAATCCGAAGGGTCGGCCAAATCCGCCGCCCCCGAACAGGAGACGCAGACCCATGTATGACTATACCGAATTCGATGCCGCCTTCGTGGCCGAGCGCAACCGCCAGTTCCGCGCCCAGGTCGAACGCCGCGTCGCCGGCCACTTGACCGAGGACGAGTTCAAGCCCCTGCGCCTGATGAACGGCCTCTACCTGCAGCTGCACGCCTACATGCTGCGCGTGGCCATCCCCTATGGCACGATCAACAGCCGCCAGATGGACCAGTTGGCCTATATCGCCGAGAAATGGGACAAGGGCTATGGCCACTTCACCACCCGGCAGAACATCCAGTACAACTGGCCCAAGCTGCCGGACGTGCCTGACATGCTCGATGCGCTGGCCGAGGTGAACATGCACGCCATCCAGACCAGCGGGAACACCATCCGCAACGTCACCGCCGACCATTTCGCCGGCGCCGCCGCCGACGAGGTGGCCGACCCGCGCCCGGTGGCCGAGCTTCTGCGGCAGTGGTCCACCGACCACCCGGAATTCCAGTTCCTGCCCCGCAAGTTCAAGATCGCCGTCACCGGCTCGGAAAACGACCGTGCCGTGATCAAGGCGCATGACATCGGCATCCATATCGTCGACCGCGACGGCGAGCTTGGCTACCGCATCGTCGTCGGCGGCGGCCTTGGCCGGACGCCGATGATCGGCAAGGTGCTGAACGACTTCGTGCCGCAGGAAGACCTGCTGCCCTATGTCGAGGCCATCGTCAGCGTCTGGAACCTGCTGGGCCGGCGCGACAACAAGTACAAGGCCCGCATCAAGATCACCGTGCACGAGCATGGAATCGAAGACATTCGTGCCCGTGTCGAGGAGCGTTTCAAGGCGATCCGCCCGGCCTTCACCGGCATCGACGTGCAGCTCTTCGAGGAGATCAAGGAGGCCTTCGCCACCCCCGCCTTCCGCGAGGACAGCACCGCTGTCTACGAAACCGCCTACAAGACCGACCCGATCTTCCGGGCCTGGGCCGACACCAACCTCGCAGAGCACCGCGCGCCGGGCTATGCCATCGTGCAGATCAGCCTCAAGGCGCATGGCGCCACCCCGGGCGACGCCTCGGCCGAGCAGATGCGCGCGATGGCCGACAGCGCCCGCAAGTACGGCCATGACGAGCTGCGCATCAGCCACGAGCAGAACGTGATCCTGCCGCATGTCCACAAGTCCGACCTGCCGGCCATCCACGCCACGCTCAAGAAGCACGGGCTCGCCACGGCGAATATCGGCCTCATCTCCGATATCATCGCCTGCCCCGGCATGGATTACTGCGCGCTGGCCACCGCTCGCTCGATCCCGATCGCACAGGAGATCGCCACCCGTTTCGACGAGCTGAAGCTCGAGCACGAGATCGGCGACATGAAGATCAAGATCTCGGGCTGCATCAACGCCTGCGGCCACCACCACGTGGGCCATATCGGCATCCTCGGGCTGGATCGTGCGGGCGTCGAGAACTACCAGATCACGCTGGGCGGCGACGGCACGCAGGACGCGGCCATCGGCACCCGCACCGGCCCCGGTTTCTCGGCCGACGAGATCATCCCGGCGGTCGAGCGGATCGTCTACGCCTATCTCGAGCTGCGCGACGGCCCGCAGGAGACCTTCCTGCAAGCCTATCGCCGCGTCGGAATGGAGCCGTTCAAGACGGCCCTTTACGAGAAGGCCGAGGCTTATGCCGCTGAATGATCTGGATAAAACGGTCGCCAGCCTGAACGAGCGCTACCGCCACCACTCGGCGACGTCCGTTCTGGCCCACGCCCTGCGCGACCCCGACGCCGGTGACCTGGCGCTGGTGTCGAGCTTCGGCGCCGAATCCGTGGTGCTTCTGCACATGGTGTCGGTGGCGCGGCGCGACACGCCGGTGATCTTCCTCGACACCGAGTTGCTCTTTGCCGAAACGCTGGTCTACCAGCAGGAAGTGAGCGAGCGGCTGGGCCTTTCGGACGTGCGCGTCATCCGCGCCGATCAGGCCGCACTTGACCGCACCGACCCGGACCGCACGCTGCACCAGCGCGATACCGACGCCTGCTGCGACCTGCGCAAGACCGTGCCGCTGCAAAAGGCCCTCGCCCCGTTCGACGGCTGGATCACCGGCCGCAAACGCTTTCACGGCAACGGCCGCGAGGCGCTGGAGTTCTTCGAGGTCGAGCCCGGCACCGGCCGCATCAAGGTCAACCCGCTGGCCCACTGGCGCCGCGAGGACGTACAGACCTACATGGAAGAAAACCGCCTGCCGCGCCATCCGCTGGTGGCCAAAGGTTACCCGTCGATCGGCTGCATGCCCTGCACCTCGCCCGTGAAGGAAGGTGAAGACATTCGCGCAGGCCGTTGGCGGGGCGAGGATAAATCCGAGTGCGGCATCCATTTCGTGGATGGCAAGCTCGTCCGGACAGGAGTGAACGCATGACCGTAATCGTGACCGACACAGGGTTCGCGCCCGATGGCTTCAACGGCGACTTCTTGGCGCTGGAAGAGGCCCCCGCAGACGCCACCGCGCTCGACCTGCCCTCGGACACCGACCCGGCCACCCTCACGGGCCGGCTGGACGGCGTCGAGGCGATCCGCGTCGACTTCCCCAGCTTCGCCGACGGGCGCGGCTTCACCATCGCCCGCCAGCTTCGCCTGATGGGCTTCACCGGCCGCCTCCGCGCCCGCGGCCACGTCATCGCCGACCAGTACGCCATGGCGCGCCGGTCCGGTTTCGACGAGGTGGAAATCTCCGACGAGCTCGCCAAACGCCAGCCGGAAGACGAGTGGAAATTCCGGGCAAACTGGCAGGCCCACGACTATCAGGCCCGCCTGCGCGGATAACGCCCCTTCACCTCACCGTCCTCCACGATTAACAGGAGGTGCCGGTCGACAGGACCGGCAGGATGCATTCATGAACGAGACCGTAACCGTGACCGACGCCAAGGCCGTGAAAGTTCCCACCCTGCCCGACGCCCAGACCGTAACGCAAGTGAAGCACTGGACGGACCGGCTGTTTTCCTTCCGCGTGTCCCGCCCCGCCAGCCTGCGCTTCCGCTCGGGCGAGTTCGTGATGATCGGGCTGATGCAGAAGGACGAGAAGACCGGCAAGGAAAAGCCGCTGCTGCGCGCCTATTCCATCGCCTCGCCCTCCTGGGACGACGAGCTGGAGTTCTACTCGATCAAGGTACAGGACGGCCCGCTCACCTCGCGCCTGCAGCACATCCAGCCGGGCGACGAGATCATCCTGCGGCCCAAGCCCGTCGGCACGCTGGTGCATGACGCGCTGCTGCCCGGCAAGCGCATCTGGTTCTTCGCTACCGGCACCGGGTTCGCGCCCTTCGCCTCGCTCCTGCGCGATCCGCAGACCTACGAGGATTACGACGAGGTGATCATCACCCACACCTGCCGCGAGGTGGGCGAGCTGCAATACGGTCATGACCTGATCGAGTCCATCCGCTCCGACGAGATGCTGGCGGAACTGATCGGCGAGGGCTTCCACGAGAAGCTGCGCTACTACCCCACCACCACCCGTGAAGAGAGCCCGAAGATGGGCCGCATCACCGACCTGATGCGCAAGGGCGAGGTGTTCGAGGATCTGGGTGTCGAGCCGCTTTCGCCCGAAACCGACCGCGCGATGGTCTGCGGCAACCTGGCCTTCAACCTCGAACTCAAAGAGATGCTCGAGGAATACGGCCTTCGCGAAGGCGCCAATTCCGACCCCAAGGAATACGTGGTCGAAAAGGCATTCCTGGATTAATTTCGCCGGTCAAGCACTTGACCTGAATTGAAAACCGCGCCGGAACATCCGGCGCGGTCTTGTTTCTCGACTCCAAGGTGGTTGCCTCAGAGACCAAGCGCCTCGCGCGCCGCGGTCAATGCGGTTTCAAGCTGTTCCGGGTTATCGGCAGCCTCGCGCAGCGTCTCGATCAATACGGTGCGCCGAACCGCGTCGAGGTCCGATGCCTCTATCAGCTCGACGGCCTGGTCGATATCGAACCCCTCGACCGTGAACACCTCTTCGGCCTCAGCCCCTTCTTCCGCAGCCTCCCCGGCGACGGTCGCGCCTGCCTCGCTGCCGTCGGTGGTGTCCATCGCCTCTTCCATGGCCTCGTTCGTGGCTTCAGCGGCGTCTTCCGCCGCCTCTTCGACGGCCTCGGTGGATTGCGCCGTCTCCGGATCGTCGATGGTCAGCTCAATGATCTCGTCCTCGACAGCTTCTGCCGTGTCACCAGCCGCATCGGCCGCGCTCTCGGCCGCCTCTTCCGTGGCCTCCATCGCCTCGCTGCCGGTCTCTTCGGCCGCCTCCATTGCCTCGCTGCCGGTCTCCTCGGCGGCGTCCATCGCCTCGCTGGCGGCCTCGCCCGTTGCATCCGCGGCCTCCGAAGCCGTCTCGGCCGCGTCGTCCGCCATCTCCTCGACCGCCTCGGCGGCCTCCTGTGCGGCCTCGGCCGCGGTGTCGGCGGCGTCCTCTGCGGCTTCCGTCGCGTCCGCGGCGGCGTCTTCCGCCACCTCGGTGGCCTCGTCCACGGCCTCGGCGGCGTCTTCGGCCATGGCCTCGGTCGTGTCCGCGGCGTCTTCCGTCGCGGTCTCCGCGGCCTCTGCCGCCTCCTCGGCGCTCTCGCCGGCCGCATCGGCGGCCTCACCTGCATCCTCGGCCGCCTCTTCCGCCGCCTCGTCGCTCAGTCCGAGCACCTCCTGAACCGATTTCCCGGTGAAAAGCAGGTATCCGCCGCCGATCACCAGGACAGCAACTAAGATCCAGAGCAGGTTTCGCATGGTCGTTCCCCTTGACAATGGCCGCCCCCTCAGCCGGCGGCCTTCAGTATTCCAATATCCACATGACTATCCTAACAGAAAAGCCGCAAGGGAAAACCGGCCCCGTTTCGGCCCCGAGCCGCTGATTTTGCAGCTTGAAACGCCCCTTACGGGACGCTACCTTGCGCACTCAAACAATCACGACACGAAGGAACAAAGCCATAGCCCGCAGACCCCACAACGCGCCCCCGACGCGCGACACCGGCCCCCGCGTCAATGAAAAGATCCGAGCTCCCGAAATCCGCCTGATCGGCCCGGAGGGAGAGAATATTGGCGTGGTGACCCCAGAAAAGGCTATGGACCTGGCCTTCGAGGCCGAACTCGATCTCGTTGAAATCTCGCCGAACGCCACGCCGCCGGTCTGCAAGATCATGGACTACGGCAAGTACAAGTACGAACAGCAGAAACGCGAATCCGAGGCGCGCAAGAAGCAGAAGGTCATCGAGGTGAAGGAGGTGAAGTTCCGCCCCAACACCGATACGCATGACTACGACGTGAAGATGCGCAACGTGGTCAAGTTCCTGGAACATGGCGACAAGGTGAAGGTCACCCTGCGTTTCCGCGGCCGCGAGATGGCCCACCAGGACCTCGGCCGCGAACTGCTTCAGCGGGTCGCCGGCGATGTCGAGGGAATCGGCAAGGTCGAGAACATGCCCAAGATGGAAGGGCGGCAGATGATCATGATCATCGCCCCGGCCGGCAAGTAGGCCCTCTTCCCAGACCCGTTCGACCGGAACCTCCCGCCACCCGCGCGGGAGGTTTTGCTTTTTTCCGGTACAACCTGCACGGAATCGCTGACGTCGCGGTCCGGTAAACGGAAACCCTTGATATTCGCTGCATCTCCGTCACTATCGGCGTGCGAACCAACAAGAACGGACGGCTCCGGCAAACGGGGCATGAACCGTACAAGAGACGACTGAACGTCCAGCAAGGGAGAACCAAAATGACACTCAGATCAATCCTGATCGGGGGAATCGCCGCATCGGCGCTGGCCCCCATGGCGCAGGCCGAGCGCGGTGAAGACGGCCAGGTCGGTATCATCTACTGGCAGGCGCCCTCGATCATGAACCCCTACCTGTCCGGCGGCACCAAGGATCTCGAGGCCGCCAGCCTCGTGCTCGAACCGCTGGCCCGCTACGACGAGAACGGCGACATGGTGCCGTGGCTCGTCGACGAGGTGCCAACCGTGGAAAACGGTGGCGTTTCGGAAGACCTGACCTCGATCACCTGGAAGCTGACAGAAGGCCTGGTTTGGTCCGACGGCTCGCCCGTCACCTCAGAAGACGTGAAATTCAGCTGGGAATACTGCACCGCCGAGGGCGGCGGCTGTGCCCAGATCGAGAAATACGGCGGCATCGAAAGCATCGAGACGCCGGACGAGCTGACCGCCGTGGTCACCTTCCGCAATCCCAAGCCCTTCCCCTATACCGCCTTCGTGGGCGCCCAGTCGCCCATCCTGCAAAAGGCGCAATTCGCCGATTGCCTCGGGCCCAAGGCGCCGGAATGCACCGAGCAGAACTTCAACCCGATCGGCACCGGCCCCTTCGTGGTGACGGATTTCCGGCCCAATGACGTGATCACGCTGGAAGCCAACGAGAATTACCGCGACCCCGAGAAGCCGGCCTTCGCCTCGGTCGTCTTCAAGGGCGGCGGCGATGCCACGGCGGCCGGCCGCGCCGTGCTGGAGACGGGCGAGTTCGACTATGCCTGGAACCTGCAACTGGCGCCGGACGTGCTGGCCAACATGGAATCGGCCGGCAAGGGCCAGATCATCTCGGGCTTCGGCACGCTGGTCGAACGGATCATGGTCAACCAGACTGACCCGTCCTCCGACCTCGGCGACCGCCGGGCGACGCTCGATCACCCGCACCCGTTCCTGACCGACAAGGCCGTGCGACAGGCGCTCTCCATGGCGATCGACCGCGAATTGCTGGTCGAGATCGGCTATGGCGACGCGGGCCGCGTGACCTGCAACGTGCTCCCGGCGCCGGAAATCTACGCCTCCACCGCCAATGATGACTGCAAGGTGCAGGACATCGAGGGCGCCAAGGCCGTGCTGGAAGAAGCCGGCTGGACCGACACCAACGGCAACGGCACCCGCGACAAGGACGGGGTCGAGCTGTCGATGCTGTTCCAGACCTCGACCAACGCGGTACGCCAGGACTTCCAGGCGCTGATCAAGCAGTGGTGGTCGGAGATCGGCGTCGAGGCCGAGCTGCGCAACATCGACTCCAGCGTCTTCTTCGGCGGCGACCCGGGCAGCCCGGACACGTTCCAGAAGTTCTTCGCCGATGTCGAGATGTACGCCAACAACTTCGACGGCACCGACCCCGAGGCCTACATGTCGAACTGGCACTGCGAACAGATCCCGGCACCGGAAAACCAGTGGCAGGGCAACAACATGCCGCGTTTCTGCAGCGAGGAATACAACGCCCTCGTCGACGAGATGCAGCAGACCGGCGAGCTCGAGAAGCGCGCGGAACTGGCCAAGGCGATGAACGACATGCTGATGCAGGAATACGTGATCATCCCGCTCGTCGATCGCGGCCGGGTGTCTGCCCATTCCAACAGCCTGGGCGGCGTCATCCTCAACACCTGGGACAGCGAACTCTGGAACGCGGCCGACTGGCACCGCAAGGAAACCAACTGATCGCTTGCCACGACCGGGCGCGCGGGGTCGCCGCGCGCCCGACGAAGGGTGACTTTCAGGGGGTGTGCGGCTGAATGCTGACCTATACAATCCGCCGGCTGGTCCTGTCGGTCCCGACGCTGCTGTTCATCGCGCTCGTCATATTCCTTCTGCTGGAACTGGCGCCGGGCGACCCGATGGCCCAGGTGCCGCTGACCGTCCCGCCGGAAGTGAAAGCCCAGATGCGCGAGGCGCTGGGGCTGGGCGAACCCACCCATATCCGTTTCGGCAAATGGCTGTGGCAGTTCTTCGTGGTCGAGCCCATGGTTCTGACCGACCACCTTTTCGGCACGGAGTTCGCCGCCGACAAGCAGCGCGTCATAAGCTGGCAGACCCGTTCGCCGGTGATGGATATCGTGGTCCAGCGGATGCCCCAGACGATCTGGGTGGTGGCGATGGCCTACGTGGTGGGCGTGCTGATCGCCCTGCCCATCGGCATCTACTCGGCCTACCGGCAATATTCCGTCTTCGACCAGGTCGGCACTTTCGTCACCATGGTCGGCTTTTCCGTGCCGCCCTTCTTCTCGGGCGTGCTGGTGATCGTGATCTTCTCGGTCCAGCTGGGCTGGCTGCCGTCGATCTATGACACCACGCACCGGGTGGTCGACTGGAATACCTTCGTCATGCAGCTCAAGCAGATGGTCATGCCGGTCATGGTGCTGGCGCTGCAGACCACGGCGCAGATTTCCCGCTTCATGCGCGCCTCTATGCTCGACAACCTCAACCAGGATTACGTGCGCACCGCCCGGGCCAAGGGCCTTTCGGAACAGATCGTGGTGATGGTCCACGTGCTGCGCAACTCGATGATCCCGGTCGTCACCGTCATCGCGCTCGGCGTGCCGCAGATCTTCGGAGGCGCCATCATCACCGAGCAGATCTTCAAGGTGAACGGGCTGGGCCAGCTTCTGATCACCGCCATCCAGGCCAACGACCTGCCGATGGTCCAGACCGTCACCTTCATGCTGGCGGTCCTGATCGTGCTCTTCAACATCATCGCCGACCTTCTTTACGGCCTGCTCGACCCGAGGATCCGCTATGACTGATCCGACCCCCGAAACCCCGCCAACCAAGACCCCGGCTCCCACCCCGCTGGGCGCGCTCTCCGATCCGCAACCGGTCGCCCCGCCCCGCAGTCAGTGGCGCGACGTCTGGGACCAGTTCAAGCGCCACCGCGGCGCGCTGGCGGGCGGCATCCTCTTCCTGCTGATCATCGTGGTGGTCTATCTCGGACCGCTCGTCTGGCCCATCGACGCCACCTATATCGATATCCGCGCCCGCAACGAGGGCCCGAGCTGGGCGCACCCGTTCGGCACCGACCAGCTTGGCCGCGACACGCTGGCCCGGATGATGGCGGGCGGTCAGGTCTCGATCGCCGTGGGACTGACGGCGATGCTTCTGGCGCTCGGCCTCGGCAGCCTGATCGGCGTGCTGGCCGGGTTCTTCCGGCGGCTCGACGGCCCGCTCATGCGGCTGACCGACCTGTTCCTGTCGCTGCCCCTGCTGCCGCTTCTGCTGGTCATGGTCCTGCTGTTCCGGCAGGCGCTCAGCAGCACGTTCGGGCCGGAAACCGGGATATTCATCCTGATCGTCTTCTCCATCGGCGTGACAAGCTGGATGCCCACCGCCCGCGTCGTGCGCGGCGACGTGCTGGCGCTGAAGGAACGGGAGTTCGTGCTGGCCGCCCGCTCGATCGGCACGACCAATTTCAACCTGATCACCCGGCACGTGCTGCCCAACGTGCTGTCGCCGATCATGGTCTCGGCCACGCTGGGCATCGCCAACGCCATCATCACCGAATCGGCGCTCAGCTTCCTCGGCCTCGGCTTCCCGCCCGACTTCCCGACATGGGGCCGCCTGCTGAACGACGCGACGGTCTACCTGCAGGATTACCCGGAACGGGTGTTCTGGCCGGGCGTGGCGATCTCGCTGACGGTTCTGTCGGTCAATTACCTCGGCGACGGCCTGCGTGACGCGCTCGACCCGCGCATCCGCGGTCGATGAGCGGCAACGGCGTTTCACCGCAAATAAGAACCCCTTCACGCCGGCCCGCCCACAGGGAAAACGTTTCACCTTTCCCCTCTTGTCACCCGGAACATTGTTCTGGCCACGCAGCCATGCGAGAACCGTTTTCCGAAACCCGCAAGATATTCACAGGTCAGAATACTTGATCGGCGCCGGATTCCACGCCAGATGGGAAAAAATTCCGCATCTCTGCCGAGGCTGCCATGTTTGAAGAATTCGGTTTCGAAACTCTCACCGCCCCGCAGGCGGTGGTCTGGTTCGCGCTGGCCCTGGGGCTCGCCTTCGGGGCGCTGGCGCAGATCACCCGTTTCTGCCTGCGCCGCTCGCTCGTGGGCGAGGACCGCAAGCAGGCTGCCGGCATCTGGCTGACGGCGCTGGCCGTGGCGGTGCTCGGCACGCAGGCGGCCGTGGCACAGGGCTGGATCGGCTTCGGCGATCACCGGTTCATGGCCGCCAACCTGCCCGTGCTGGCCGTGGTCGTAGGCGGCCTGCTCTTCGGGGCCGGCATGGTGCTGACCCGGGGCTGCATTTCACGGCT
>Ga0189287_100153_pt1 | contig 39608 bp, 43 predicted proteins | sample UW86minimetaG_FD_130319 | JGI IMG/M metagenome (GOLD analysis project Ga0189287, IMG submission 130319) | Marine microbial communities from the Costa Rica Dome - UW86 mini metaG | ecosystem: Environmental > Aquatic > Marine > Oceanic > Photic zone | place: Costa Rica: the Eastern Pacific... | reverse complement strand
CGTCACAACCGGTGTTGGCGCGGTGATCAACACAGCGAAAGTCCGCCCAGGCGACAACGTTATTGTCTTTGGTCTGGGGGGGATTGGTCTCAACGTTATTCAGGGTGCGCGGATTGTTGGTGCCAACATGATCGTCGGTGTCGACATTAACCCGGCCCGCAAAGACATTGCTGAGAAATTTGGGATGACGCATTTCGTCAATCCAAAGGAAGTCGAAGGAGACCTCGTGCCGTATCTTGTCGACATCACCAATGGGGGTGCTGATCATTCTTTTGAATGCATCGGAAACACCGGCACCATGCGTCAGGCATTGGAATGCTGTCACAAAGGTTGGGGCGAAAGCACGATTATTGGCGTTGCCGGTGCAGGTCAGGAAATTGCGACACGCCCGTTTCAACTGGTCACAGGCCGTGTCTGGAGAGGTACCGCCTTTGGCGGCGCGAAGGGCCGCACGGATGTGCCCAAGATTGTTGATTGGTACATGGATGGAAAAATTAACATTGATGATCTGATCACGCACAAACTGGCATTGGATGACATCAATGAAGGGTTCGATTTGATGCACCGTGGTGAGAGTATTCGTGCGGTTGTAGAGTTTTAACTCAGAAACAGGCTGACATGTTCGTACCCATTGAGTCGAGTTTAGAACAAGCGCCAACAGATGCTGATGATCCCATAACGCGGTCATTGTATGAGCATTGGCTTGAGCGCACCGGCGACCGTTGGGCGCCAGCCTGGAAAGAAATTGACATCATGGAACTCGACGCATCTTTGCTGCCGTATGTCACTGTTGTCGATTTAACCACCGACGGTGATTTCGTCTATCGGTATTGGGGACGCGGTCACACATCTTATCACGGCACGGATTATACGCGCAGGCGCCTCAGTACAGTCCGCCCCCGCTGGATCCGGGAATTCCTTATTCATCAGTACATGCGTGTTGTGGAAACCAGAAGGCCTCTTCTCTTTGATACGAAATATGAACATATAGAAGGGTCAAACTTTTCCCTGCGCCTACCATTGTCGAACGACGGCGAAAACCTCACCAGTATTCTTGGACTGGCGAACCGGCGCAACGTGGCCGGGGCCATGCGCCATTGGGTTGATCAGCAGCGTGCTCCCTGATTTTGAACTTTAGGAACATCGAATGAGCGACAATAATTACGACAGCGGCCGCCTGGACTTGCCCTTTGTCGGGCATTGCACATTTGCAAAGCAGCCGGCTGTGCTCGACTGGGATCAATTGAAAGCTGATGTGTGTGTGCTGGGTGCGCCATTTGATATGGGGACGCAGTACCGCGCCGGTGCCCGGTTTGGGCCGCGTGCGATCCGCGAAGCATCCACCCTGTTCTCATTTGGACATGGGGGCATGTACGATTTTGAAGATGATGTTACGTATTTGCCTCGGGACGGCATTAGCATTGTTGATATCGGTGATGCCGATATGGTCCATACCGATACCATCAAGTCACACAATAATATCGAATATGCGGTGCGTAAGATTCTCAAGGCGGGCGCGATGCCGGTCACACTGGGTGGTGATCACTCTGTACATATCCCGTGCATCACGGCGTTTGATGATCAGGAACCCGTGCACATCATTCATATCGACGCGCATCTGGATTTTGTCGATGAGCGTCATGGTGTGCGGTATGGCCATGGCAATCCGCTTCGGCGTGCTTCTGAAATGAAGCACGTGACCGGCTTTACCCAGTTGGGCATTCGCTTCGTTTCTTCATCCAACCGAGCCGATTATGAAGCTGCCCGGGCAGCAGGTTCGGATATTCTATCGGTGCGTGATGTTCGCCGATTAGGTGCCGAAGGTGTGCTTGCACGGGTCCCAAAAGGGAAGCGGTACTACTGCACCATCGACATTGATGGCTTTGATCCGTCGATTGCGCCGGGCACGGGCACGCCAAGCCATGGGGGCTTTCTGTATTACGAAGTTCTCGAAATCCTCAAAGGTCTGACAACCCGGGGCGACGTGGTCGGCATCGACCTGGTGGAGGTCGCCCCTGATTATGACCGCGATGGCACCACAGCATTCCTGGCCGCACAGTTATTACTGAGCTTCCTTGGCTATATTTTTCACGCGAAAGGGATAAGTGCCTGAGGGCACGCCCCAAGAACATCCAATGTCTCTGTTGGGCAAGTGCTGACTTTTTGGAAGCGCGACACTTTGAGCGGTGTTGGGGCTTTTAGGAGCTTGCGTTGGCTGAATCCGGCATATCAGAATTGAGCGTTCGCCAGCATGGTGCCATGGAGTTTTCCGAGGCACCTGTGAACCTGGATGTCGTGCGGTGCTATCGTTACGGCCGTATTCAGGCGGAACTGCAGCGACGGGATCTTGCGGGCATTGTTTTGTTCGATCAACTCAATACCCGATACGCGACAGACGCGACCAATATGCAAATTTGGTGCTCACACAATGAGACCCGTTATGTCTGGGTGCCCGCCGTTGGTGACGCAACAATCTTTGATTACGGCGAGGACGGCATCCATGCAGCGGGCCTCCCCAATATCGCCGAGACGCGACCATCGCAGGCGTTTTTCTATTATGCCGCTGGGCCAAACATCGGACGAACTGCAAAGAAATGGGCATCGGAAATACTCGACCTCGTGCGCGGTTCTGGTGGTGATAACCGGCGCATCGCCATGGACCGGGTCAGCCCCTTGGGCACACAGGCGTTGGAAGCTGTCGGGCTGGAAATATTCGATGGTTTTGAAGTGATGGAGTTGGCCCGACGAATAAAATCGCCTGAGGAAATTGTCCTCATGCAGGCTGCGATTGATGTTTGTGAAGATGCGATTGGCTTGATGAAAGACGCCCTCGAACCCGGGATCACTGAGAATGCGCTGTTTGCAAAGCTGGCAGGGCGGAACTTTGAGCTTGGGGGTGAATGGATGGAATGCCGCCTTCTGGCGTCAGGACCGCGCACAAACCCCTGGATGCACGAGAGCTCCATGCGGGTTGTGAATGACGGCGACATTCTGGCTTTTGATACCGATATGATTGGGCCGTATGGGTATTGCGCGGATATCTCCCGCACCTGGGTTTGTGGCGGCAATAAGGGCACGGACGTGCAACGGCGACTGTACGGGGCTGCGTTATCGCAGATCGACTTCAATATGAACTTGTTCAAACCGGGCGCGAGTTTTCGTGAAATATCCGAGTTGGCCTGGAAGATTCCAGACGCGTTTTTGAAAGGCCGGTACAGCGTCATCGCCCACGGGATCGGATTGTGTGATGAATACCCTGGCATCAAACATGACGTGGACTACGCCTCTATCGGGTATGATGGACTGATCGAAGAAGGCATGACGTTCTGTGTCGAGAGCTATATTGGCGCAGAAGGCGGTCACGAGGGTGTCAAACTCGAAGAGCAGATACTGATAACCAAAGACGGATATCGACGGCTCTCGCGCTATCCGTTTGATGACGCCTTGATGTGATCGGGTGCACCTGCATACTGACGCTTTATATATGGGTCAGATGAGGGTGCCATGACATTTCAGACAGTTTCAGAACAAGCCAGCTTTGGCGGCACGCAGTGCGTTTATAGTCATGCATCGCAGGAACTTGGTTGTGATATGCGGTTTGCAGTTTACACGCCGCCGGGTGCATCTGATGAACCAAAGCCGGTTGTGTTCTGGTTGTCTGGCCTGACCTGCACCGAAGATAACTTCACGGTCAAAGCAGGCGCGCAACGCGTTGCGGCCGAGCTGGATCTTGTCATCGTTGCACCTGATACCAGCCCCCGGGGCGACGACGTGCCGGATGATGCCGACTCATATGATTTTGCCAAAGGGGCAGGGTTTTATCTGGATGCGACGCGTCAGCCGTGGTCCAAAAACTACCGGATGTATAGCTACGTGACAGGCGAGCTCCCGGCCCTGATCTTCAAGCATTTTCCGGCGCGCGCAGACCGTCAGGGAATTATGGGGCATTCCATGGGCGGTCATGGTGCCTTGACGATTGGCCTTAAACATCCCGAGACATTCGCAAGTGTTTCGGCGTTCTCTCCCATCGTTGCACCGATGCAGGTGCCTTGGGGGGAGAAAGCCTTCTCAGGATACCTGGGGCCAGATAAGAATGCCTGGGCTGACTATGATGCCACGGCTTTGATTGAAGCGGGCAAGCGTCACCCGGGGACGATATTAATCGATCAGGGCGATGCAGATAATTTTCTCGAAGAGCAACTTCGTCCAACGATTTTTGTCGATGCCTGTGCGAAGGCGGGTCAGGCCGTCAATCTTCGGATGCAGCCAGGATATGATCATTCGTACTTCTTTATTGCGACGTTTATCGAAGACCATCTCAGACATCACGCCGCTGCGCTCTCAGACTAATCACCGATAAGTATCAGTTTCAGCAGTTTGTTGATCTTTCAGTTGACATGAAACCATTTGGTATTATTATAAATGATACTATTTGGTATTATATAAAATGAGATACGCTATGCACATGATTGAAGCAGACCTCCAAAACACCTTCAGGGCTCTCGCCGATCCTACGCGGCGGCATATCCTGAAACGCCTAAGTGATCACGAAATGAGTATTGGCGAACTTGCGCAGGGGTTTGATATGACCCGGGCCGCCGTCAAAAAGCACCTCACCGTTCTGGAGCAAGGCGGCTTGATCTCCGTTCAGGCGCGTGGACGTGAACGCATTAATGCGCTGGAGCCGAATGGTCTCAAAGCGGCTTCGGATTGGATCGATTACTTTAGCGGGTTCTGGGACGAGCGACTGGGCAAGCTGAAATCCGCAATCGAAAACGAACAAAGTTCTTAAAAGGAAAAAACAATGTCAGCGAATACGATCATCAAGACAATTTTTATCGATGCGCCGCGCGAAACCGTTTGGACCTACTTGACGGAAAAGGACAAGCTCGCGGTCTGGTTTCACCCTGCAGATCAGAACTTTGTTGAAGGTGAGAGCTACGCGCTATTGCGTGATGCTGAGGGCGGATCTGGCGATGAAAATAGAATCTGCTGGGGCGACGTGGTTCGTATGACCCCTCCCGAAGAACTGATCTGCACATTTACGGTGAATATGCTGGGCGGCAACACAACAAACCTGACGTGGCGCCTTGAAGAGGTTTTTGGCGGCACAAGGTTGACCTTGCATCACGACGGCATTGATAAGGCCGCAGGCGATCAAGCTCTTGATATGTTGCGCGCCCTGGATGTCGGTTGGGATAGGCATTTCGCGACATTGCGCGATGCAATCAACAATCCGGCTGACGTCGCGTGTGATGCAGAATAGCCACGCGCAGAACGGGCGTTTGGAAGTGGATGCGTGACGTCAAATTTGCGATGAAGCGCAGGCGCTGGACGCTAAGAAATATTTCGCTTGCGTCGGAAATCCATCGGGCGTAAACGCGGCGCAATTGTGTAATTCGTGCTGCAAAGTGCTGCCCTATGTTATCGACACTTCGACTTGTTTCTTCACTGCTGCTCGGGATCGCCTTCTTGATGGTGGGTGCGGGCGGCCTGTCGACCATTCTGGCGTTTCGGATGGGTGTCGCCGAGCATCCATCGACGGTCGTGGGTCTTGTCACGTCGATGTATTACGTTGGCATCGTGATGGGTACGGGGCCTTGCCATCGCATCATCAGCAACGTTGGGCATATTCGCGCATTCGCGGCGTTAGGCTCGTTGATGTCTGCGGCGACATTGGCGCACGCGCTCACGCCTGATCCATGGGTATGGGGTGCATTGCGGTTTGTGGTCGGTTTTACCACCGTCGGCATGTTCATGTGTACAGAAAGCTGGCTCAACGAGAAGTCGTCCAACGAGATCCGCGGACAGGTGTTCTCGCTCTATCAGATCGTGCTGTATCTGGGGCAAGGTGCCGGGCAGTTTTTGATCAATGTGCCTGATCAGTTTGGCGCGCTGCTGTTCATCCTGACATCGATCTTGATGTCGCTGGCTATTTTGCCGGTGGCCATGACCCGCGTCAGCGCGCCGGAACTTCCAAAACCTGTAAGGTTTCGGTTAGCGCGATTATGGGGTATTTCGCCGACGGGTATGACAGCATCCCTGGCATCCGGAATTATCATGGGGGCCTTTTATGGCCTCGGCGCCTTGTTTGCGCAAAGGGTTGGCTTAACCACATCCGAGACCGCCCAATTTATGGGTGCGGTGATTATTGGTGGCTTGATCCTGCAATGGCCGATCGGAAAGCTATCAGACACATTCGATCGCCGCCGGGTGATTGTCGGCGTCAGTCTTGCGACAATTCTTGTATGTGTCGCGATCATGAGCAAAGACGTCAACAATGGCACAGGGCTAATGGCCTTGGGGGCGCTTTTTGGCGGATTGTCGTTCACGCTCTATCCGCTCGCCGTCGCTTATATGAATGACTATGTCGAAGCCGACGATATCGTGCCTGCGTCTGGTGGACTGATGATGGCGTACGGGATTGGTGCCGCGTTGGGTCCGACAGGTGGCGCCTTGATGATGGACTTCATGGGGCCGCCCGGCTTGTTCATCTTTATCGGCATTATTGCCGTGTTCCTTCTGGTCTTCATCCTCTGGCGGATTACCCAGCGTGCAAGCATCCCGAATGCCGAGCAGGGTGATTATCAAGCCATGCAGCGTACCTCGCAGGTCGTCTATGAGTTCTATCCTGAGACAGATAATAGTCAGGAAATGGATAGCTATGAAGACGATACGCGCTGTTGACGATCCCCATGATTACTCTGTCCGGACAATGCCGCAAGATTACACCATCCGGTTGAATTAATTCGTTCATACGCTAAGGTGTCACTAATGAGACATTTCCTTGGCGAGAGATCCGTTGATTAGTGATTACCTGAATCGCGAAAACCGAGATCGAAACCAAATTGTTCAGGATTATTGTCACTCCAACAATCAATATGAAATTGCGGAAATCGCTAAATTTGCCGATGGCATCGGTGTCTCATTTGTCGTCTCATCGGTAAACGACGACGGGACTTCAACCTATATCTATGCGTCTGATTTCACCTTGGACTTAACAGGTTACCAGCCTGCAGAAATCATCGGGAAGTCATCTTCTATCCTCCAATGCGAACATACGAATCTGATTGAGGCCAAGCGGCAGATGGCGCAGCTCAAATCGATCAATGTCATGAACGTCAAACTGGTCAACAGGCGCAAGGATGGGACGTTGTTTGGCAATCATATTCGTGCGTGCGCAGCATCCAAATGGCATCCATTTCCATCAGGCACATATTTTGGATTTCTGAGCGAATGCCCAATCTCAGATTGCGTGTAGTTTTTGGTAAAGATTGGAGCGGGTGAAGGGAATCGAACCCTCGTCTAAAGCTTGGGAAGCTTCCGTTCTACCATTGAACCACACCCGCTTATTTGATTGACGCAGAGCTAGCACGTCCGCACACATTCGCTGTATATCGCCAATCCCCATGAAATACCAGAATTCTCGATTGGAAAGGCAGTTTGATAAGCCAAAAGGTGCGGCCAGGCAGGGTCATTGGTAAATTTTTGTTCTTTATTGCGCACAAAGCTTTCGACTAATCTGGATTTGTGGATGCAAATAATGAGAGGAAATTCTAAATGGCGAAGTTTTTATTTTTGTTTGGGGCCTTCTTTTTGATCGCGACATCTGCTGAGGCGATGTGTGTATACAACAAGTCCCCCGTGCCTGTTGGATGGACCGCGAAAGGCATGGCAGTTTCTGTTGAATTCAATTGTACTGAACCCTTTTGCGGCACCCGATGGACGATCGATGCTGGCGATCACAAATGCTATCCAAACAAAGGTGGTACGGTCCACGCAGGCGTCGGCGGAAAGTACGATGGATGCTCCGCGAATGTTCATCCACATGGTACGGTTACGGTAAAACGGACGCCGCGTTTATCCTGTGAAAGCGGCAATTAAACGTCGATGAAAAGGGAAATCAAAAACATGAAAACGTTCTTTTTAGCAATTGCGTTTGGCGCGGCTTTGATCGTTCTACCGGGAACAGGGCATGCGTTTTGTGCGAAGGTTGAGGGCCATGCCGCTGCGGTAGTACATTTTGATTGTGGAAGTTTGTGTTTTAATAACTGGACAATTAAACCCGGCGAAGAAAAGTGCCGCCCGGACCGAAATGGCGATCTAAAAGCACATCGTCAGGACGAGGCCAACTTGAAATGTACAGCATTTGTAAGCAACCACGAATATTTGATTATTCATACCCCGGGGTCTGGGAGTTCAGCATCTATCAGTTGCGGCGGATAACGTCTCTTTCTATCTGCCACGGAGCAGGTAAATCGTTTCTTGATGGGTCATCGCGTTCGCGCTTCTTGTTATTCATGAGCGCGAACGTCCATGATGCATTATCTGCATGCCAACAGGAGTTCAAGCATGTCCCTCGCAAAACGAAATTGGGTGCCCGCGCACTGTGAAGATCTGGTTCAGCGCATCGCAGATCGGACATCTAAGCAATCCTCGTCAGAGATCGCCCAGAAAATTGATGCATTGGCAGACCGAAACCGGGAAATTCACGAGGTCGACTGTTTCAACCTGAACCCGGCGACAAATGTCATGAATCCCAAAGCCGAAGCGCTGATGGCGTCTGGCATCGGGTCGCGTCCCTCGTTGGGATATCCCGGCGACAAATACGAAATGGGACTGGAAGCGATTGAAGAGATCGAAGTGATCGCGGCGGAGCTGTGTGCTGAAGTTTTTGATGCCAAGTATGCAGAAATCCGCGTGCCGTCGGGTGCGATTGCCAATTTGTACGGGTTCATGGCGACATGCGCACCTGGCGATACGATCATTGCGCCCCCAGCGTCTATCGGTGGACACGTGACCCATCACGCGGCCGGTTGTGCGGGGCTGTATGGGGTAAAGACGATCCCGGCGCCAGTGAATGCGGACGGGTACACGATCGATATTGATAGGTTGCGTGATCTGGTGAAACAAGAGCGCCCGAAACTCATCACGGTCGGCAGCAGTCTTAATCTTTTTGAGCATCCCGTTCGCGAGGTGCGTGAGATTGCGGACGAGGTCGGTGCAAAGGTCATGTTTGATGCCGCGCATCAATGCGGGATCATCGCTGGGCGGGCGTGGAAAAACCCTCTCGCCGAGGGAGCGCATTTCATGACCATGAGTACTTATAAAAGCCTGGGCGGCCCCGCAGGCGGCATCATCGTCTCGAATGACGCTGACATCGTTGAGCGATTGGACGCTATCGCATTTCCAGGAATGACGGCGAACTTTGATGCGGCAAAATCTGCGGCGCTGGCGATCACGATGCTGGACTGGCGGGATTTTGGTGAGGCTTACGGGGCTGAGATGATTGCCCTCTCGAAGGCATTTGCTGCGGCATTGGATGCAGAGGGTTTGCCGGTGTTTGCCAAAGCGCAGGGCTATACGAACTCGCATCAGTTTGCGATAGAGGCGGCACGCTTTGGCGGTGGGCAGGCGGCTTCCAAACAGCTCAGGCAAGCAGGTTATCTGGCATGTGGGATCGGCTTGCCGATTGATCCCGTTGACGGTGATATGAACGGTTTGCGGATCGGCACGCCGGAACTCGTCAGATGGGGCGTGACCACGGACCGGATCGAAGAGGTTGCGGCCTTGGTCGCGCGTGCACTGGTCTCGAATGGCCCGGCAGAGTTAGCTGATGAAACGAGAGCACTCCGGAAAGAGTTCAGTTCTTTGAAATTCATGCACAACTGAGAAAATTTACCGACATCAGGTGACATCATCCAGCGGGCTCCCTAAGTTTAGACTTGGACCAGCCGGAGGATAAAATGGACTTTACGCTCACCGCGGAACAAACCGCACTGCAGGAAACCGTTCGGAAATTCGCCACAAGCGAACTGCCTGAGGTTGCCGTCGAGATTGAAAAGACAGCGACACCTGCCAGTCATGAACTGATCAAGCAATATGCCGACATGGGTTTCTTGGGTGTGAATTTGCCCAGCGAGCTCGGCGGCTTGGGACTGTCACATCTAGACGCCGTATTAGTCTTGGAAGAGGTTGCCAAGATATCCCCAGCGGTTGCGTTCCCAGTGTTCGAGAGCTGCTTTGGTCCGACGCTGGCCATTGCACATTTTGCGCCGGATGAACTAAAGCAGCGGATTGTTCCAAAGGTTTGCTCTGGTGACATGGTTGTTGCTGTTTCAATGTCAGAGCCGGGGGCGGGAACAGCACTGACCGATCTGACGACCAAGGCTGAAACCCACGGCGACACGGTGGTGATCAATGGCACCAAGCGTTGGTGTTCCGGCGCCGGTCATGCTGACGCCTATGTTGTTTATTGCCGCATGTCGGATGAGCCAGGGGCCAAGGGAATAGGCGCGGTTTTAGTGGAAAAGGACCGGGCAGGGCTGAGTTTTGGGAAGCCGGAATATCATATGGGCTTTCGTGGCATCTCGAGCGCCGATATCTATCTGGATAAAGTTGAAGTGCCAGCAGAAAACATTGTCGTGCCTGCGGGTGGTTTCAGACAATTGATGGAAGCGTTTGATCTGGAGCGGTGCGGCAATACGACTATGTCGCTCGCCATTGCGCAATCATCGCTGGATTACGTGCTCGATTATGTCCAGGAACGTCAGCAGTTCGGCAAGGCCGTGATAGATTTCCAGGCGGTGCAACTTCAAATCGCGGAGATGAAAATGCAGGTCGATGCCTCGCGGCTGCTTTTATATCGGGCCGTGGTGAATGCGTCACAGGGTCTGCCTTCCGTCGCAGATAGTTCTATCGCCAAGTGCTTTGCGAACGAGATGGTGCGCGATGTGACGGGTAAGGCATTGCAGTTGATGGGTGGGTATGGGTACTCAACCGAATACCCGATTGAGCAGAAAATGCGCGACGGCTGGGGTTGGGGTATTGCCGGCGGCACGATTGATATTCAGAAAATCAATATTGCGGCAGCACTTGTTGGACGTCGTTTCCAGCAACGCTGACCTGGTTATGCGGGGCGCTCACCAATACACGTGGTGCGCTCCATATAGCGAGGCGCATCACCATAATCGGCAACCGCATAATGCATCAGACTGCGATTGTCCCACATTACCAGATCATGTGCTGACCAGGTGTGGCGGTACACATTCTCTGGCCTGATTGCATGTGCATACAAAGGTTCGAGAATCCAGCGGCTTTCATCTGCGTCATATCCCTCAAGATGTGATGTAAAACCGGGATTTACATAAAGACTTTCGGCGCCGGTTTCGCTATGGGTGCGGACCAGCGGATGCACCGCCTTATTGGCCCCTGCCATGTCATCTTCGACGACAATGGGTTTGGCGTATTGTGTGCGTGCGGCGACCTCGAAGTCATGGACCGCATTAATGCCCCGAAGTGTCTCTTTCATTGCTGGTGACAGGTCTTCAAACGCTTTGGTCATATTGGCAAACAGAGTGTCGCCGCCGATCTCGGGAATCTCGACGGCGTGAAGGATCGAGGCGGCTGCCGGGCGTTCACGGAAACTTACGTCTGAATGCCAGTATGTCCCGGCCCCCTTGCGTCCAAGCGGTTCTCCGCTTTCATCTAACTTATTGGAAACACGGTAAATTTCAGGATAATCGGGATGGATGTAGCGGCTGACCGTATCTTGCAACGGCTCCTGATCTGGGGCGCCAAAAAGGGGACCCATGGCAGCCCCGAATGCAATATGTGCTTCGGTTGTCATCTGGCTTTGGTCCCGAATGACCAAAAAGCCACCGTGATCCAGCCAGGCGCGCTTGATTGCCCCGAGCACGTTGTCGCCGGGCGGTTCATTCAGGTTTAATCCGGTTATTTCCGCGCCCAAATGCGTCGACAGCGGCTTAATCTGAAAATCCATCGTTATATCCTCCACGTATACCATATGAGCTTTGGATAAATATCTTCAATAGCTATCACGCACGAATGCTCACGAGAGGTTTATTTGCGTTGAGAATTAGCAAACGCTAAGTCATCCTCTATAATTGAGTGCAATTGGGAGTTTTCGAATTCGATGTCCGTTACAAGCCGTGCCTTAGATCCGCGTAAATTCCGTGACCCGCATATAACCGCGGACGGCCAGCAGCGTGCTGTTGTTGCGCTGACACACCTGACGACGCTTTGGTTCAACACCGGCAGTCTGTGTAACATCACCTGCGTGAACTGCTATATGGATTCAAGCCCCAAAAACGATGCGCTTGTGTATATGACGTATGCCGAAGTGCAGGCCTATCTCGATGAGATTGACCGCGAGAAAATGCACGTTGAGGAAATCGCCTTCACAGGGGGTGAGCCGTTTATGAACCCGGATATCATCCTGATGCTCGAAGAGGTTCTGGCACGCGGATATAAGGCACTTGTCTTGAGCAATGCGATGAAGCCGATGTTCAATAAGCGCGATGAGTTGCTCGCGATCAAGCAGCGTCACGGTGACGCACTTTCTATCCGGGTCTCGGTCGATCACTTCACACGACAACGCCATGAAGATATTCGTGGCAAGAATACCTGGCCACCGATGGTCGATGGATTACGTTGGCTTGCCGAGAACAATTTCAAACTCGCCGTCGCAGGGCGAACCTGCTGGGATGAAAGCGAAGAACAGGGCCGTGCCGGATATGGCGCGTTGTTTGAAGTTGAAAACATACCCGTCAATCCAAATGACCCTGCAAGCCTGGTTCTTTTCCCTGAAATGGATGCGGATGTCGACGTGCCTGAGATCACGACACATTGTTGGGATATCTTGGGCGTTGCGCCCGAAACCATGATGTGTGCCTCGTCTCGGATGGTTGTGAAACGTAAAGGCGCCGATAAGCCGGTGGTAATGCCGTGTACGCTCTTGCCTTACGACACTAACTTTGAGCTTGGCCATGATCTTGCGCAGTCAGACAAGATGGTAAAACTCAATCACCCTCATTGTGCAAAGTTCTGCGTCCTGGGTGGCGCGTCTTGTAGCCCGGATTAAATTTACATGACTGATAATACTGCGAACGTCCGAGACCTTGGGTCGTTACAAGGTCCCGTTTTATTATTTGGCGGCCCTTACTCCAATCTTTTGGCAACCCAGGCCATGCGCAAAGCCGCGTCATCGCTGAATATCCCAGACGCGAACGTTATCTGTACCGGTGATGTTGTGGCATATGCCGGAGAGCCTTTCGAGACCACCAACGCCATCATGGATTGGGGGGTGCCGACGGTGATGGGAAACTGTGAGGAAAGTTTTGGCGGCGAAGCCGATGACTGTGGCTGCGGTTTCGAAGAAGGCACTGCTTGCGATGTGATGTCGCGACAGTGGTATGCCTATGCCAACGCAACGCTGAACCCAGCGCAACGCGCATGGATGCGAGGGTTGCCGGGCCAGATGCGGTTTGAATTGAACGGGCGTCAGTTCGCCGTTGTCCATGGCAGCGCTGCGTCGATTAACGAGTTTGTCTTTGAAGCAACGGACGACGCGATCAAGGAACGCGATCTGGATGCGCTTGGTGTTGACGCCATCATCGGCGGACACGCTGGCGTTCCATTTACGCAGGATCTGAATAGGCGGATCTGGCACAATGCCGGCGTTATTGGCATGCCGGCGAACGATGGTACGCCAAGGGTCTGGTTCTCAGTCATTCGTCCCGTTGGCAATGATATCGAGATTGAGATTTGCCCGCTTGAGTATGATCACGCCGCCGCAGCATCATCGATGCGAGACAAAAAACTCCCCGAAGGCTATGCCAAGTGTATGGAAAATGGGCTTTGGCCCAATATGGATGTGATGCCCGAAGCCGAGCATGCCAATGCAGGTAAGGCGATCACGCCCAGCACATTCTTGTGGCAGGGCCGGCAACAGGTTGCCGCTGAGTAGGCTCACAGATTGGGGCACGACGTGCCTCTGTATAATCACGCGCCTGCCTTATTTCTTCATATTGTTGCCTCAGATCACAATTAGAACAGTCTCCATCGTTCGTTGATATTGGAGGCTACCGTGAACACACGTCATATCTTAAAACCGCTTGTTGCCGGGCTGGCTGTCGTCGCCGTTGCAGCGTGCACAAACCCAAAAATTGAAACCGCTCAGCATCTCGATATTCAAGGCCAGGACGCCGCAGCCGAAGCAGCGCGTGAGTATAAACGTCTCGCCTATTTTGAAAATCAGGTGATGTGGGACAAAGCGTCCGCGATCGCGTTTTCCGAGAAAGCTATTGCCGCGGCAAACGGCGAACCACTCGCCACACCAACAGGGTCCGCATCGGCGAACAAGGAGATTGCCGCGGCGTACCAGGCACTGAACGCAATGCGTGCGCATGGCGGCGATCAGATTGCCCCCAAAGCCACGGGGCAGGCCATTGCCAGACTAGATTGCTGGAATGAGCAATCTTCAGAGGGCTTTCAGCCGCTCGACATTGCTTTTTGCAAGGATGGGTTTCAGGAGTACGTCTCAGAGACGGCATCGACATTGAAAGCCGCCGGAAAGGATATCTCTGGCATCGTACCAGATTTGAAATCGTTTCAGATTACGTTCCCACTGGGCAGCACCATGCCCGCTGTTGGCTCCGACGCGACGTTGGATGAAGCAGCTGCATACGCGGCACGCTATGAGAAGATGCGGGTTGTTCTTGGTGGTCACGCGGATAAATCCGGGTCGCGCGAGATCAATCAACGCTTGTCACAAGCCCGAGCCGATCGGGTTGCGGCTATGCTGCGGGCGCGCGGTGTCGCAGATGCTCAGATCAGTACAATCGGATTTGGTGAGACATATCCACGCGTCGTCACCCCCGATGGGCAACGGAGTACCGAGAACCGTCGCGTCGAAATTGTGATTGGTCCTGACAAATTGCTTTGATCCATCAGGTTCAGGCTTTCCGGGTCTGGACAATGAGTGCCCTCGCTGTCTAAATGCTGCGCGCTGGATGATTTATTCTCCGGCGCGTTGCGTTTAGGAGTAAGACATGGCCGAGTTACAGACATTCGAAGAAACGACCGATGGAATCCGGGTGCAGGTCACACCGGTGTATCTGGACGAACAGTCGGATCCCGACGAAAACCACCATGTCTGGGCGTATCAGGTCCGCCTTGAAAACCTGGGAAATACGCCCGTGCAGCTTATCACGCGGCGGTGGCGGATCACGGATGGCATCGGGCGTGCGCATGAAGTCATCGGCGATGGCGTTGTTGGCGAAACGCCAATCCTACATCCTGGTGATGACTATGAATATTCCAGCGGCACCCCACTCAGTACGTCGAGCGGGTTCATGACAGGCATTTTTCAGATGCTGCATGCGTCGGGACACCGGTTTGTTGTTCAGGTGCCGACATTTGCGCTGGATATTCCGACTTCCAGAGGATCAGTGCATTAAAGTTTCTGAGTAAATGTGATCTATGGCGGTCACCCTTGCGTAAAGGTGTTTAAAGACACAATTATCCAACAATGACGAAGCGTGATAGGATCATTCAGTAAAGTTTGCTATCCTGTCGGTTGGGCAGAGAAGTTAGGAAATCTGGTGAACGAACAAAAGCCATTGAGCGTCGCTTCAGGCAATAAGCACAAGCATGACGCACCCGCACTTGATGAGACACGGGACGTTGAGCGCCCAAGCCGTGAAGAGGCCGAAGAGGCTGTCCGTACACTGATCCGCTGGGCGGGCGATGAGCCGTCACGTGAAGGCTTGCTGGAAACTCCTGGCCGGGTCGTTCGTGCCTACGAGGAGTTTTACAAAGGCTACGACATCAGCCCACGCGAATATCTCTCGAAGACCTTCGATGAGACTGAAGGCTATGACGAGATGGTGTTGTTGAAAGATATCCGGCTCGAAAGCCACTGCGAGCATCATATGGTGCCGTTTATTGGTCGGGCTCACGTTGCATATCTGCCGAATCGTCGTGTTGTTGGAATTTCCAAGCTTGCGCGTGTTGTCGAAGCTTTTGGCAAACGTCTGCAGATTCAGGAAAAACTGACGGCACAAATCGCCAATACAATTGATGAAGTGCTTGAGCCTCGCGGTGTTGCGGTGGTTGTCGAAGCCGTTCATCACTGCATGACCACACGCGGCGTTCACAAACACGGTGTGAGCCTTGTGACCAGCCGGATGCTTGGTGCATTCCGCGAAGATCCCTCGACCCGCCGAGAATTTCTGTCGATGGTCAATCACAACAGTGGCGATCTCTCATAATAATGCTATAGCTCTGTTTCGCTTGAAGGGTTGACCCTCAACGCATCGCGCGCTTGAGTGTTGCCAGAGGTCAATTGGGCTGACGAGGATCAGGGTATCAATGGATTTCCGACCGGCAATATTTGTCGTCGGCCTTTTGCTGGCGACACTGGCAGTGGTTATGTGCGTGCCCGCTATTGCGGACTTCGCGTATGGCCACCCGGACTGGCAGGTGTTTGCCGTTGCCGCTGCGACGACCTTCTTTGTTGGCGTTACCATGGCCCTGACCGCGAAAACCCGGGACATGAAGCTGACAATCCGTCACGCGTTTATGATCACCACCACGAGCTGGATTGCGATGACTGTATTCGCGTCGCTTCCATTCGTCTTTTCCGAACTCGATATGGGGTTCACTGACGCTGTATTTGAGGCGATGTCAGGTATTACCACTACGGGGTCGACAGTGATGTCTGGCCTCGAGAATGCCCCGCCGGGCATTTTGTTGTGGCGCTCACTTTTACAGTGGCTGGGCGGCATCGGTATCATTGTCATGGGTATCGCGGTTCTGCCGATGTTGCAGGTCGGTGGTATGCAGCTTTTCCGTATGGAAAGTTCTGACCAGTCCGATAAGGCAATGCCTCGTGCAGCTCAGATTGCATCCGCTATCGGCGTCATTTATTTCCTGCTGACAATGCTTTGGGCCGGGTTCTATTGGCTCGCCGGGATGACCGGCTTTGATGCTATTTCTCATGCCATGACCACGATCGCGACGGGCGGTTTCTCTAACCATGATGAATCGTTTGCATATTTTGACTCGGCCATGATTGAGTACATCGCAGCCGCAGGCATGTTGATCGGCGCGCTTCCCTTCATTCTTTATCTGCGCACATTGCAAGGCGATATGCTTGCCGTGGTCAATGATAGTCAGGTTCAGTGGTTCCTGGTTTTTGTCGCGGGCGTCATCCTGACCACGTGTGGGTGGTTGATGCTTGATGTTGGCGAAGACCCGGTCAGCGCGCTTCGGTTGGCCACGTTCAATATCGTCTCAATCATTACCGGCACAGGATATGCCACAGATGACTATGGCCTTTGGGGGAGTTTCTCACCGGTTATTTTCTTCTTCATCATGTTCATTGGTGGATGTTCTGGCTCAACCACATGTGGGATCAAGGTTTTCCGCTTTCAGGTCTTGTATGCTGCGGCACGTACGCAGATCCATCATCTTTTGCAGCCACACGGGGTGTTTATTCCGTACTTTAACAAGCGACCGATCTCTGAAGAGATTATCATTTCAGTGCTGTCGTTCTTCTTTATGTGGTTCTTCACATTTGCATTGTTGACGCTCGGTCTCAGTCTTCTGGGCCTTGATTTTATGACAGCGTTTTCCAGTGCTGCGACGTCGATTGCCAACGTAGGTCCGGCATTGGGGCCTGTCGCAGGACCATCCGGTAATTTCTCGTCATTCCCGGACGCCGCAAAATGGTTGATGGCGGGCGGGATGCTGCTTGGTCGACTTGAACTGTTTACCGTTATTGTCATGCTCAGCCGTAGTTTCTGGAGACCATAATAAATGAACCCTTTTGGCAAATTGATGCGTGGATGGGCGCGCAAGCGCTACGTTAAGGAAGCGCAGGAACTCGTCGAGCACCTTCAGGGCTTGGATGATGAAAGTATGGGCCTCGTACTCGCGATTTCCATGCACCATCGCAACGTTCTGATTTCAGAAGGTGCTGCGATGCGGGACCTGACCCAACTTGCCAAAGATGCGCCGATGTATCAGCACGATGTGGCCAAAGCGGTCGGCATTTTGGCGCGAAAGAAACGATTGCACGATGCATTGGGTCTGCAGGTGTGGGTGCATTCATTGCGTGCGGCGGGAGACTCTAGTTTGTACACCCAGGCTGTGCAGGTATGGCGAGAGCTCAAGCGAGGGCAGCCCCATGTCGCTACGGCACGAAAACTAGTTAAAAAAGAGACCGGGTTTGATCTCGACATATCGATGGCGAATGAATTTCCGCCGGAATTTGCCGAAGAAGACTAAGCGATCTTAGCGCACAAAGTCAGCCAGATGCTTGCGGATAGATGCCGCCATGGCCGGGTCAAAATCTTTCATTACTGATTCCGTTAGCCCGAACAGCGCTTGCTCGCGGACGTTAACGGATACGTCCTCGGGAACGGTCTGTGATCGGCTGATCGCAGCTTGTGCGAAGGCTTCAGAGACGCGGGGCACACCTTCAAGGCGAATAGATACCTTGAGGTCAGCGTCGTAACGCTGTGATTGCTCGGTCGTAAAGACACCTTTCAGGCCCTTTGAGCGTGCCAGTTCTGTTTCGGTTACAGATGCGTTTTCAATGATGACTTTGGCAACACCGGAAACGCCGTTCGCGCGAAGCCGGTCCCGCGCCCAATTGCGGACCGCCTGCTCTGGTGTGACTGGCATGCTGCTCTCGACATGAAGTGCAGCGTCAGATTTCTTTGCGTTGTTGACGACTTCGATGCTGCCGACGCCCAATGTAATTGCCGGCAGGTGGGTATACGTTAGCTCCGGAAACTGTGGTGGTGGTGGCGTTGCACATGCGCTTAGGCCGACCATGCCGGCAATGAAACCAATTGCGAGTGTCAGGCGTCGAAGGGGCGAATATGTGTGCATGTCTATGTTTCCTTTGTATCGATAGCGTCTGGCACCGGGCTCACTTCTGAATACAGAGCTTCAAGCTTTGCGTCATCATAAACGTAGTCGGTTCTACAGAACTCGCAAGTGACGGTAATGCGACCGTCTTCTTTCATATCTTCGATCTCGACCTTGGGAAAAGACCGCAAGGTGCCACTGACACGTTCTTCCGAGCATCGACATTCATTGCGAAGATAGCTTTGGGTGTAAAGCCGAATGCCGTCTTCGTGATAGAGCCGATACAGAACCTGTGACGCACTTAATCCGATATCCAGCAGTTCTTCTGACTTAATGGAACTCATCAATACCACCGCCCGACGCCAACTTTCTTCTTCGATGTCGCCGTCTTTTTCGCGGGGAAGGCGCTGGATCATCAATCCGGCTGCACGTGAAGATCCGCCGCCGGTGCTCGGCTTTGACGTAATCACAATAGCAGTATCCAATTGTTCGGACTGGCGAAAATAATTCTGTGCACATTCCGCGAGGGTCGCGCCGGTAAGCTCGACGATCCCCTGATACCGGTCCGTGTCAGGTCCCTGATCAACGGTAAATGCCATGTGCCCGGCACCAATCAACTGCGGAATAGACACGCTATCGACGTTGGAAAGGTCCGCATTCTCACGGCATTTTGCATAGGCACGCATCGCGCCATCCGACGTGATATCCGCCATAATCAGGCTAACCGGACCATCGCCCTGAATTTGTAATGTGAAAATACCCTCATATTTGAGGGCACTGGCGAGCACGCTGGCCAGCACCATGGTCTCGCCAATCAGCTGTGCCAGCAGGGGTGGGTAATGGTGGTTGTCTGTGGCGTGTGCAAACGCGTCTTCCATGCGGACAAGTCGTCCACGGATATTCAGGTCTTCGATCTGAAAAGTTTGTACAAAGTCGCCAAGTTTCGATGTGTCGGTCACGATGATGTCCATTGGGTTCGATAATGATAGCCGTAAACAGGGCCAAAACCGATCTGCTCATAAAGGCGTCGGGCTGAAGTGTTGGTATCTTCTACCTGGAGATATAGTCCAATCGCGCCCTGTTCAACAGCGAAGCTTGCAAGTGCGCCAATAACGGCGTTTCCAATCCCCTGACGGCGTTGTTCAGGATGCGTCCACATGCCAAAGATACCCAGCCAACCGCCGCCGAGGACACCATAGCCAATCGCTGCGATCTGGTTGTCCGCATCATACCAGGCCGCGTAGACAGGTTGATCCCGTGACATTGCGGCGATTTCTGACGCGTCACGGTCGTATCCTTGCCGGTAAGTTTGCCACCATCCCGGGGGTGCTGTTGTCGAAACAGAAACCGCCATGCCTGAAGTTTTGATCAACTGCGCTGATGTAATTTCAATGGTCACCGGGGTCTCGATCTCGTAGCCTCTTTGCGCAAGCTGGGCATCAAGGTCGGTCGGGTCAGCTGCCGGGCTAATCTGAAACCTTGGCGGCAAGTTATGTCCCCGGTAAAAATCCTCAACATCGTTTATAAGCTCATCGATTGGCTTGGCATCACGTGTGAGGGGGAAGGGCGCAACCGAGTTTGCGCGCCGACTGACCCCGTGGGCAAATCGCAACACCCAGCCGTCCCGCACATCATTGACAGGTGCCGGCCATGCAGCGACGGCGAGCTGATCCAGCGCCAGAATATCCGCATTATCAACTTCGCCTGCGGTAAAAATGCTTGGCTCTGGACCCTGCAGGTCCTTAGTCAGGAAAGACACCATGCCAGGATCGCCTTTTGGACATGCAGGCGGTTTTCGGCCTCATCCCATACAACGGATTGTGGCCCGTCGATGACACTATCCATGACTTCTTCACCGCGGTGCGCGGGCAGGCAATGCATGAACAGTGCATCTGATGCCGCGTGCGCCATCAGGGCGTCATCAACACGAAATGGTGTCAGCATGTTATGACGTGTCCCGGCATCCTTGTCGCCCATCGATACCCAGGTATCGGTGACAACAAGATCAGCGCCAGATGCGGCCTCGGCCGGATCCGCGGTCAGCACAACTTTCGCGCCCTGATCCGCAGCCCAGTCTATAAGCGCAGTATCCGGGCGGAGCTCAGCGGGTGTCGCCACGCGCATCTCAAAGCCAAGTTTTGCTGCGGCATGAATCCAACTCACCACCACATTGTTGCCATCACCTGTCCACGCAACAGTGCGTCCGGCTATCGAGCCGCGATGCTCTTCAAACGTCATGACATCTGCCATGATCTGACAAGGATGCGAGGCATCCGTCAGCCCGTTGATGACAGGCACCGTTGCATATTCTTCAAGCTCAACCAGTTTGTTCGGATCGTCTGTGCGGATCATGATTGCATCGGCATAGCGTGACAGGACGCGCGCGGTGTCTGCGACGCTTTCGCCACGGCCAAGCTGGGACTGATCGTCATTCAACAGAACCGTATAGCCGCCAAGTTCCTGCATCCCGACTTGAAACGATACGCGTGTTCGCGTTGATGGCTTTTCAAAAATCATCACCAGCGTTTTACCGCTCAGCGGCTTCGGCGCATCCGCATGTACACGGGCTTCTTTGAGCTCATGGCCGCGATCGAGAATGGTACGAAGTGTCTTTTGGTCGAACCGATCGATATCGAGAAAGTGCTTCGGCGTCGGCATTCTAGGCCCCTTCGTTCTTAAGATCGTTCAAGGCCGCATCAAGCTTTTCCAATGCTTCGGCGACATCACCAGATGTAATCACCATTGGCGGCACAAACCTTACGACATTGTCACCTGCAGGCACGGACAACAGGCCATGCTCCATGGCTTTATTCACGAGATCACCGTTTGTGACTTTGCATTTAACGCCGACCATCAAGCCCTTGCCGCGACAGTCTTCAAGTTGATCCGGATACTTGGCGACAAGCTTGTTCAAGCCGTCCATTAATTCCGCCGATACCTTGGTCACATTATCGAGAAAGCCGGGTGCCAATACGATATCGAGAACAGCATTTCCTGCTGCAACGGCAAGTGGATTGCCGCCGTAAGTCGTGCCGTGCGATCCTGCGGTCATTGCTTCGGCCACACGCTCGGTGGCCAGTGTTGCGCCAATCGGGAAGCCGCCGCCAAGGCCTTTGGCAGACGCCAGAATATCCGGCGTAATACCTGCCCACTCGTGCGCATAGAATTTACCGGTTCGACCGACGCCGCACTGAACTTCATCAAACATGAGTAAAAGTCCAAACTCGTCAGCGATGGCACGAAGGCTTTTCAGGTAATCTTCGCTCATGGGACGGATACCGCCCTCGCCCTGGACAGGTTCAACAAGAATGCCCGCGGTTTCAGGACCGATAGCGGCTTTGAGTTCGTTCAAATTGTCGAACGCAACCTGATCAAAGCCGTCGACTTCCGGTCCAAAACCGGTCATGTGCTTTTCCTGTTTGCCCGCAGCAATGCACGCCAGCGAACGACCATGGAAAGCGCCCTGGACAGTGATTACGCGATAGCGTTCCGGCTCATCTTTGGACCAGTGATATCGCCGCATCATCTTAATGCCCATCTCTACGGCTTCACCGCCGGAGTTATTAAAAAATACAGCGTCTGCAAATGTGTTCTCAACCAGACGTTCCGCCAACCGGGTTTGTCCCGGAATGTGGTACAGGTTGGACGTGTGCATGAGCTTGCCAGCCTGCTCGCGAATCGCCTCCACAAGGTGCGGATGGCAGTGGCCAAGCCCGGCCACAGCGATGCCAGCTGCGAAATCAAGGTAACGTCGGTTCTCGGTATCCCACAGATTAACGCCTTCGCCATGGTCGAAGGTAAGGTTGTAACGGGCATATGTGGGCATAACTGCGGGAATCATGTCCGATCTCCTTTAGTGGGTTACGAGAAAGCGGAGGAGTATCAAGATGGCAGTTGGTGCTGTCAACAAGACGTTGCATTCCAAGGTGTCGCCGCCTCACAGGCCGGTTTCCTTTTTACGGAGGGAATATGCCCAAATGCGCCCGGATTTGCCCGTTAAAATTGTGATGTGTGTGATTGCCGTCATTGGCGGATGTTCGCAAATAGCCGAAAATACGGGTGGTTGTGTCGCTCAGAGGGTTTGTCGTGTCTGTATTTTTTCAGTTCATAGCATTGTTCGCGCTCTTTTTTGGGATCGCTGGCATTGTTTATGGCACGGAGGTGTCAAAACGTTGCCAGCAGCGGATCAATGATCGCTTTGCGGAAATTGATATCAAGCTATCACGTCGCACGAAGGATCATGAAACAATGATCAAGAATGCTGTCTTGAGCTTGCGTAGTATGATGGAAAAGCTTGAAGAGACCGAATTGTCTCAGTCGCGCGAAATCGTTGCGATTTCAAAATCGATCAAGCCGCTTTTGAAGGATTTCGAAAAGCGTGAAGAGCAAAAGAAAAAAAGAGCGAAACTTCGCGCCATGCAGGGTCGCGGATAATTGTTTTACGGCTTGAGCTTATAGCCGCTCTTAAACATGCGCGTACAGGCAATCCACAACACAATATCCACGCACGCCATAACTGTCATCCCGACCCAAGGGGTAATGTCGGCATGGCCAATGAAGCCGGAACGAAATCCGTCAATCATGTAAAAGAAGGGATTGAAGTGGGCGAGTGTCTGGCCGAACTCTGGCAGGCGCTCAATCGAATAGAATGTGCCTGAAAGAAACGCCAGAGGCGTGATGACGAAATTGGTCACGGCCGCCATATGATCAAATTTTTCAGCCCAGATGCCTGCGATCACGCCTAACAGGGCGAGCATCAAAGACGCCGCAAACGCGTGATAAAGAATAAGGCCAAAGTTGGTAATCTGAAATCCGACGACGATACTCATTGCAATGGTTACGGCGAGACCAACAAAGATGCCACGCGTGACGCCGCCCATGGCAATACCAAAGACCAGCTCACCGGGTGTAAAAGGTGGCATCAGGGTATCAACGATATTGCCCTGAACCTTGGCGATCATGATGCTGCTCGATGTATTTGCGAACGCGTTCTGGGCAATCGCCATCATGACCAGGCCAGGCGCCAGAAACTCACTGAACGGCACGCCATGAACATCGGGGCGGAACTGGCCAAGGGCGAGGGTGAACACAGCCAGGAAAAGTAAAGTTGTGACGACAGGGGCCAGCATGGTCTGCGTATAGACCTTCATGAAGCGACGAACTTCACGCATATATAATGTCCAGAGACCAATGGCATTGGAAGTCGTGGGTTGATGCATGGGTTAAATCTGATCCGGACAGGTTGCGATGTTTTGGCGTCTTTGATGATTCTCTGTATATAGGGTGAACAGCATTTTAACCAGAGCTTGAATGAGGCTGAGCCCGAGAACATGGACGACGACCCTCAAGAGTCCGACAAGAAGCCAAAGAAACGACGCGGTCCCAGAAAGGCGACGGCAAAGTATCTTGAAAATTCTGCGGCGCATTATCTGGGACGGTTTGCGACATCAAAAGCGAACCTCCGCCGGATCATGATGCAGAAAGTAAAACGCTCCGAAATGCATCATGGAACCGACCCGGAAGAAGGCGCTCGCTTTATTGAGGCGATCATTGAAAAATTTGAACGACTGGGGTTTCTTGATGACCCTGCCTACGCGGCGATGCGCGCTCGGGGCCTTCATGCAAAGGGCACACCCGTCAAAGGTATTCGCTTCAAGCTGTTACAGAAAGGCTTGTGTGAAGACGATATTGATGCCGCGTTATTACAACTCGAAGATGAAGTTGAAACGCCAAACCTAGACCTCGCCGCTGCGATCCGGCTTGCGCGCCGCCGCCGGTTTGGGCCTTACCGATCAGACCAAAGCAAGACCGAAGAACGACGCAACAAGGATATGTCTGCCATGGCGCGCGCAGGATTTTCCTATGACATTGTGGCGCAGGTGCTCGATGCCCCTAGTGTGGATGAGCTCGAACTTCAACTGCAACAATCCTAGGGGCGTTCAACAGGTGGTGGTGATGGCGCTTCGGGCGATGTGTCTGCATGCGGGTCAAGCTCGCCAGCGACATGTGTTGATCCCGGTGTTGGGACAAACTTCCCTTGTTCTTCACGCGGTGGTGGTGCGCGCCGGGTCATACGCCATAGGGCATAGAACCCAACTAGCAAGAACACGCCGCCAATGTAGTAAAATAATCCTGCCGAGCCATATTCGGCCATGATCGGGCCCGCCAATACCGGGCCAATAATTGCACCCGTCCCGTATGTCAGCAGCAACGTGCCGCTGACGACAACCCGTTCATCGGCCTCGACGTAATCATTGGCGTGCGACACGGTCAGGGCATACAGCGGGAAACTGGCGGCGCCATAAACGAAGGCAATATAAAGTAGATAATCAGCGCGCATAATGCCGATGGTTGAGACAACGATCGCCATGCCGCCTGCGATAAACATTGCGATGGTGAGAACGGTCCGGCGGTCATAGTGATCGGACAACCACCCCATCGGCCATTGCATGACGCCACCGCCGAGGATGCAAAGCGCCATGAACATTGCGATGCCATGGGTATCTAACCCGACGCGCCCCGCGAAGACCGGTGCCAAGCCCCAAAACGCGCCTAAAGCCAGCCCGTAACCGAGGCAGCCAATAAACCCAAGTGGCGAAATCGAAAACAATCTTCGGATCGGCAGAGGCTTCGGCTTTTGCGGCGCTGGAGCCTGCGTGCGGGTGATCGAAACCGGAATAATGGAAATCGACACCAGAATGGAAACAATGCAAAACAGGACATAGCCGAGGGGATCAGCTGCAGATATTAAAAACTGCCCGGCTGTCAGCGACAACAAATTAACAATCATATAAGCCGATAGGACCTGGCCGCGTGTTTCGTTGGTGGCGCGCTCGTTGAGCCAGCTTTCAATAACCATATAAATGCCCGCAAAACAAAATCCCGAGATGGCCCGAAAGATCGTCCAAGCGACGGGGTCAACGATGATGATATGGCCAAGCGCCGCAGCCGAAGCCAATGACGCCAAGGCTGTAAAGCCACGAATATGGCCGGCGCGTTCGATCAGATAGGCCGTGACCAGAGTGCCAACAACGAAGCCAAGAAAATACCCGGACGTCATGATGCCGATAGAACTTGCCGAGAATTGCTCACCCGCAGCGCGGATAGCAATCAGTGTGCCTTGCAGGCTATTGCCCATGAGCAACATCGACATACCGAGCAGCAGGGAAGATATTGAAAATATTTGATCGCGGACTGACGACACGTCTTTCTCCCCTTTTGGGTCGGCACGCGCTATTCTACGCTTATCAAAGGCTGATGCCACCCTTGGTAACGAAAAAGCTGTGGAGCGTTTTATGAGTGAAGATGATGGATTGATTGGCGCATACATTCTGGATGGCAAGGGAGGTGGGCAAGCGATCACCTGGGCTGGCATGGATATAGCGGCGCCGCCTGAGAGCACTCAATGGTTTCATTTTGACCGCAATGGCTCGGGCGTTGAATCCTGGCTTCGCGAAAAAAGTGGCTTACGTGCACTTCAGGTTGATGCGTTGATGGCGGACGAGACGCGGCCGCGTGTCGTGTTTATGGACAATGGCATTCTGATGACCCTGCGCGGTGTGAACCTCAACCCGGGGGCAAATCCGGAAGATATGGTGAGCCTGCGTATCTGGATCGAGCCAACACGCATCATCACCGTCCGCCTCCGGCGTCTGATGGCTGTAAATGATGTCCGCGAAAAACTTGAAGAAGGTGTTGGCCCGAAAAGTACCATTGATGTTCTGCGGCTGCTGGCTGCGGGACTGGTCCAGCGTGTTAATCCTGTTTTAGATGACATGAATGACGAGATCGATGAGCTTGAGAACGATATGGTTGAAAATCCAGGCGCAGATATTCGTCACCGCCTGAAAGATTTACGGCGTCAGGCGATTGCGCTCAGACGTTACCTGGCGCCGCAGCGTGAAGCCCTTTCGCGGCTCTACACGGAAGATGTGGGCTGGATCGACAAAGAGTACCGGATGGCTTTTCGCGAAACTGCGGATCAAGGCGTTCGCATTGTCGAGGACTTGGACGCAATGCGTGAACGTGCCGCCGTTATCCAAGATGAACTGACCAACCGCACCGCAGAGCATATGAACCGAAACATGTATACCCTGAGTGTCGTGGCGGCATTGATGCTGCCGCTTGGTGTGATCACAGGCATGCTTGGTATGAATGTTGGCGGGATACCGCTGAGTGAGAACAAAGGCGGCTTTGCTATTATTATGGGTCTGCTTGGCATCATCGTGGCATTGCAGATCATCATATTCCGGCGTTTGAAATGGATTTAAGTGGCATGATTGCAAGTATGCCGGTTCTCGACTATTTCTCCTGGCGGACCTCGATGTGTCGCGGAGTGAATTCTTGAACACGCAAAGCTTGGAAGATTTCTGGACAATTGTCGTTGAAGTGTGGACCAACGGCGTCGGTGGCGTTGATATTGGCCAGATCATCAACGCTTTGGGCATTCTGCTTGCGTTCTTTGTGCTGCGAGGATTGATTGCCAAGTTCCTCATCGGCTGGCTTCGTCGGATGGCGGAAAGCACGGCATGGAAAGTTGACGATCATGTCATAGATGCGATCGCACCGCCGCTCAGGTTTATTCCCGTCGTCTTTGGCATTTTTGTTGCCACCAATTACATGCAATTTGAGGGCGTCGTCGATACGATCGTTCAGAACATCACGCGGTCGCTCATCAGCATTGTGATCTTTTGGACGATACTGCGCGCCTTAGGGCCGATGTCGATTGCCTTTAAACGTCTGGAACAAGTCCTCAGTCGCGAACTCATTCAATGGATGATGAAGGCGCTTCGGGTTGCGGTGGTTTTAGTGGGTGCCGCGACGGTTCTGCAAATCTGGGGTATCCAGATCGCGCCGATCATTGCCGGTGCAGGACTGCTCGGCGTGGCTGTTGCTCTTGGCGCACAGGATCTGTTTAAAAACCTGATCGCGGGCATTCTTATCCTTGGCGAGAAACGCTTCAAAGTTGGTGACTGGATCCGGGTTGAAGGGGTCGTCGAAGGTGTTGTTGAGGCCATCGGATTCAGATCAACCGTGGTGCGCCGCTTTGATAAGGCCCCTGTTATGGTGCCCAACGCGCAACTTTCAGATACCGCCGTCACAAACTTTACGGAAATGACATATCGGCGGATCTATTGGCACATTGGTGTGGAATATCGCACAACCATTGAACAGCTAAGTGAGATACGAGAAAATATTGCCGCGCACATCGCCGAGGATGGAGCGTTTGTGGATGCAAAGGATGCATCGACTTTTGTGCGGATCGACAAGTTTGGTGCGTCATCGATTGATATTCTGGTTTACTGCTTTACCAAAAGTACTGTTTGGGGAGAGTGGCTGGAAACCAAGGAAAAGCTTGCTTACCGGATTATGGAGATTGTCGAAGAAGCAGGCTCAAGTTTCGCCTTTCCGTCGACGTCAATTTATGTCGAAAGCCTGCCCGCCGACCGCCCTGAACCCTTTGTGCCGCCCGAGCGGGATGCAACCACAAAAGAGACAGCTAAATAAGTGAGGAAGATTTATGTCAGTTACGATCTATCATAATCCAAGGTGTTCCAAGTCACGCCAGACATTGGCGATACTTGAGGAAAAGAATGTCGATGCAAATGTCGTCGAGTATTTAACTGAACCACCAACGAAAGATGATCTTAAGAAAATTCTGGGTATGCTTGGTCTCAACGCGTCGGAAATTGTGCGCAAAAAGGAAGCCTCAGCGGCGGGGGTTGATGTTGCTAACCTCTCGGAGGATGCGCTGATTGATCAGATGGTTGCTCATCCCATTATCATCGAGCGTCCTATTGTTGTTTCTGGAAACAAAGCTGTGATGGGCCGCCCACCCGAAAATGTTCTGACAATTATCTAAAAAAGCTGATAAGCAAATAAGCGCAGGCACTTGCGCATCAAGTTGAGTGCCCTTGCGGTCCGGGGAAACCGCTTGCACTATGCGCTAACAATAATACCCAAGGGGGGCTGCCGTTATGGCAAAAGAAACTCAGAAATCCGCCGCGACGCCAAGAAAGCGCGCGAAAGCGGTGCTCCGTCCACGCGAGAAAGCCGGTTCGCCAGCACCTGTTCAATCCGTGCCGCATACTGTCGATCCAGAGAAGTTAGAGGCGTGGCGCGCGCTCCCCGAAGATCAGCGAACGGCACTCCGTGAGCGTGAGGCTGTTCGTCTTTTTAATAACGCAGCCCAGATGCACCGCGATGGCAATTTGGCCGAAGCCATTGAAACTTATGGCAAGTCCCTGCTTTTAAATCCGAAGCAATCCGATGTTTACAATAATATGGGCGTTGCACTGCGGAGTTTGCAAAAACTGGAAGCCGCCGTGGCGTGTTATCGTCGCTCGCTGGTTTTGAAGCCAAACAATCCGGGCGTCTATTCAAACATGGGTAATGCCTTGCGGGAACTGGGCCGTTTGGAAGTTGCGTTGGCAAGCCATCAGCAAGCCGTTCGCCTGTCACCGCGCTCAACCGAAGCGTACTATAATTTAGGCCTGGTTCTACGTGATCTTGGGCAAACCGATGCGGCGCTTAGCTGCTTAGAAAAAGCCATCGCACTCAATGAAAACCATGTTGATTGTCAATGGGACCGAGCGCTTACGCTGCTTGAGATGGGACGACTGGAAGAAGGCTTTGAAGCCTATGAAAGTCGCTGGCAACTCGACCGTAGCCCACCTCGGGAATTTGGTAAGCCGCGTTGGGATGGGTCCGAGCTAAAGGGCAAGACCGTGCTTGTGCATCACGAGCAGGGTTTCGGCGATATGATCCAGTTCGCGCGCTACCTGCCGATGATCAAAGAACGCGGTGGTCAGGTGATTGTTGAGGTGCAGCCGGAACTGGCGCGCTTGATGGGGTCAGTTGACGGGGTCTCAAAAGTCTTTAACCGGGGCCAGACACCCCCGAAGTTCGATTTTTATATTCCGATGATGTCACTGCCACATATCTTTGGCACTAGCTTGGAAACGATACCGGCTGACATGCCTTATGTGGGTCCGCTTGATCCAAGTGCTGTGCAATTGCCGTCCAGTCTTGGACGTATCAAACGTGTAGGTATTTCCTGGGCGGGTCGCCCAACCCACCGTAACGATGCCAACCGGTCTGCCGGGTTCAAGCATTTCATCGAGATTCTCGGATTGCCGGGCATGTCCGTTTATTCCCTGCAAAAAGGCGAGGCGAGCGCCAATATCAAAGAGTTTGGTTGCGAAGCACTGGTTACTGATCTGGGCGAGCGTATTCGTGATTTCTCAGATACGGCTGCCGTTGTCGGACAACTTGACCTGGTGATCACTGTGGATACGGCCCTTGCGCATCTGGCAGGTGCCATGGGCAAGCCGGTTTGGGTTGCAGTACCATTTGCGCCTGATTGGCGCTGGATGCGCGATATGGAGACGTCGCCATGGTATCCGAGCATGCGTTTGTTCCGCCAGAAACGCTACGGTGCCTGGGAAGGGGTGTTTGGTGATATTCGCCGCGCCCTTCGGGACGAAATCGTCGAGCTTTAGACTCACTTTCGGTGCAAATTCCCCGCGCTACGTTAATAGCATATTCATCTTTAAAAGGTCACCATAGGGCCGCCTGGGCGCTTGTCCTATGAGGAGATGTGGTGGCTACCAAAGACTATAAAGCAGGCGATGTTCTGATCGGCGAAGGTGCCGTGCCGAAACGCGCATTCCGGATTGTCCAAGGTTCAGTTGAATTGACCCGGGATGTCGATGGAATGTCGATGCCGACGGCTGTCCTGGATCGCGGTGCGCTGATCGGCGCAGACGAGCTGGTTGACGGTCGAGCTATGGATGACACCGCCCAAGCCCTTGGAAACCTTACGGTTGAGCCTATTTCAAAAGAGCAAGCTGCGCGCCTGCTCGGAAAGGCCGTGCCAAAAGCCAAATCCGCCAAGACGTCGTTGTCCGACACAGGTAACAAAAGTTCATTGAAGCAACCCCGTGCACTGGTCGCGCTATCTGCCAACACCGATCCCCAATTCGAAGAAGAAGATCACGCGTCTTCGGTCCTCAAGCCGGGATTGCTGCGGCGAATCCTGAAACCTGATTTTGCGGACGTTTATGACCGCCTTGAGGTCAAAATCTCTGTTCTGGAGGGTGAAATTGGCGAGCAGGCAAGCGCACATCTTCTCTCTGAACTGAACAAACGTCGCGGCCTTCGCGCCAAAGCCATGAATGCCAAGGTGTCACTTCAATTTGATGGGGATCCGATTGAGGCGATGCGCGATCTCAAACGCGCGGGTGAGCGCTGGTTGGTTGATAATGGTGGCGACGTCCTGATTTGGGGTGCGGTGACGGATCGTGGCGATCTGATGCATCTGCGTTTTTTCGTTCGCGACGATAAATTGGTTGATCAGTTCCGGATGGGTGATGGCTGGACATTGCTGGTTGTGCCATTGCCGCTGGATGCGGCAGCGGCGCACCGGCTACATGCGACATTGCTGGCAGCGATACGCACCAAGGTTGCCGGGAAACAGCTGACGGTCCGTCGTGACCTTGAGGTTTTGCTGGACGAGGCGCGTGATTATCTTGTGGATGACAGCGGCAATCTCGATCCGCTGGCGCGTGCCGAAGACCATGCGACGATCGCGCGGATATTTGCAAACGCGACCCAGTTCACCCGCCGCGCCGAGGATGCGCGTACCGCAACGATGTTGCTTGATAAAGCGCTTGCGACATTTAGTGCAGATGGAACGCCATTGGAATGGGCGCTGGCTCATCGCGACCGTGCGTTTCTAGGCCAGTTCATTGCCGAGCGGGCGAATGATACGGACGCGCTTCGCGGATCGATTGAAGATCTGGAGGCGGCGTTAAGTATTCTCGGCCCAGGGTCATTCCCATTTGACTATGCCGCGTTGAATGATCGTTTGGGGATGGCGTTATACAGACTGGATTTTGATAACGGCGATACGGCGACACTTGAGCGCGCGTTGCGGGCATTTCAGGATGCGCTGACGGTTTACGACAAGCGCAAAACGCCTGCCGAATGGGCTGAAGCCATGGGGCACTTTGGTCAGGTCGCTTTGGTATTGGGGCGCGAAAATCGAAACCCGCAGATGTTGCTAAAGGCCGTCGAAGCCTGCAATGCGGTTGTATCTGTTCGCGACCGCAAAGACATGCCGCTTCACTGGGCGTCGGCGCAAAATAATCTAGGCTCTGCACTTTTCCTTTATGGGCGTGTTGCGGGTGACAGTGATGCGCTTCGCGGTGCGGGTGACGCCTTTCAGACAGCACGCGCGATCTATGTCGAAAAGGGTGCAGACCGGCTTGCCGGTATCGCCGAGAAAAACCTCCGCCACGTTGAAAAGGCGTTGAATCGCCGCGCTGCCAAGAAACGTCCACCCGATCTGCCATGGGAGGATAAGGGAGATGGGCCGCCTGCCTTGCCGTGGGAAATGGGCCCTGGGGCGTCCGGCACGAAGCTGAAGAAAGTTGTGCGGACTAAGGATGATGTCTGGCGCGATGATCGTCTGAGATAAGATAAATCATACGCTCAAGCTTGAAAGCAGGCTGGGCCGGGTGTATTTCCCCTTTATGAGCAAAGATACAAACACCATCGATATTGACGGCGTGGTCTGGCGACAACCGGACGGCGAGCTTGTGTCGTGCGAAGAAAAACTCGTGCTGCTCCGTGAAAATCTCGAGGAAATCCGCCAGGAATGTCAGGATGCGCTCGAAGATGCTGTGCTTATGGGATGTGATGAAACCCAGGTCCGGGACGTGCTGGAGAAGCTGGTGCGCGGAATTGAAAATCCTTACCCGCCGAAATAACCCTGTCTAAGCTTTGGTTGCATAATGCCTGACGATGTCAGTAGCGCTGACCATGCCTGCCAGATATCCGTCATCAACAATTGGCACATGCCGCACATGATGCTCGGCCATCGTTTTCGCAATGTCCACTGCCCGATCATCATTCTTGCAGGTATGAACATCACGTATCATGAAAACATCAGTTGGCATATTCAGCGCGTCATTCCCGTGTTCATAGATTGCACGAATAACATCCCGTTCCGAAATGACCCCCGCAAGTCCTCCGTCTGAACCAATAATAAGTACAAGTCCGATGTTTTTTTCCGCGAGATAATCAACGGCCTCGCGCAACGGCCTGCCTGCTTTGACATGATAGACACCTTCTGCGTTTTGGCCTTTGACATCATTTACAGTGGTATCGTCGTAAGCGCGTCTGCGATTTTCCTGAGTCATATTGTGCTTTTCCTTGCCGATCACTTTGTTGGAATAAGCTTCTTCTGATATTTTAATTTGGTCAACGCACCATCTTTGATTTCAATGGGCGAAAGGTGAAGTGTCTTTTGCGATGCCTGCAATAACGATACGCTGCTGCCATGGATTTGAAGTATTTAAAGACCCTGATTGCCATCGCCGAGAACGGATCGTTTGCTGCAGCAGGTGAAGCCATTGGACTGACCCAGTCGGCAATCAGCTTGCATGTAAAATCGCTCGAGGACGAACTGGAAACAAAACTGTTCGATCGGACGACGCGGCCGCCCCGGCTCAATACGCGGGGTCGAAATCTGATCGACCGGGCCCGCACAATCGTCGAGCAATGCGAAGGCCTGAGTGATATCGCAACAAGCGAAGCCTTGAGTGGCAGTCTGGATATTGGCTCGGTGCCAACGTTGTTGTCTGGAATTCTGCCGCCCGCGCTAAGCGCGATCCGGGGCAGCCATCCGGATATCCGCATCCGTGTCTCAAGTGGCCTGTCAGCTGATCTTGTCGGTCGGGTGCATAAAGGGGAGCTTGATGTCGCTGTCGTGACCGAGCCCTCGCAACTTCAGACCGGGTTGAGCTGGCATATGTTTGCCAAAGAGCCCTTGATGGTCATCGCCCCTGACGGCACGCCAGGCGAAACGGATCGTGACCTTCTGGACGCCGGCCCGTTCATCCGGTTTCAGCGATATGCGTGGGCCGGCCGGTTGATTGATACGCACTTAAAAGACCGTGGCATCCGAGTTCATACCGGCATGGAAATCGACTCGCTCGAAGCTATTGCATCAATGGTAAAGCACGGACTGGGCGTATCCGTGGTGCCGGACCGGGCCGCTGCAGATTTACCCCAAGGCATCAAGAAAGTGCCGTTTGGCGATCCACCCTTATGCCGCGTGATTGGTGTTGTGGAGCGCCGAGACAATCCGAAAGTGCGCCTCATTCGCGCCTTGGTCGAGATCTTGAGCGATCTTGCGGGGGATAAAGGGGTGTAATTTTAACATGATTTTTTATCAAGTTAATAAGAATAATTATTCGTTTTTATCAAGTAAAGTTATCGACTAAAACTAGAACGTTCACCAAGGGCGTTATCGGACCCAAAGGGAAATCGCATGACAACAGTTACTGGCCCACTCGACGGCATTCGTATTCTTGATCTGACCCGTATTTTGGCGGGACCAACGTGCACGCAATTGCTCGGCGATCTGGGGGCCGACATCATCAAGATTGAAAAACCTGTTGTTGGCGATGATACCCGGGGCTGGGGGCCTCCTTACCTGAAAGATAAGGACGGCAATGACACCCGCGAAAGCGCCTATTACATGGCGTCAAATCGCAACAAGCGATCTGTCACAGTTGATATCGCTAAGCCAGAAGGCGTGCAGCTGATCAAGGATCTACTGCCTTCCTGTGATGCCATTTGCCACAACTTCAAAGTCGGCGGTCTGGATAAATACGGCCTTGGCTACGAAGATATCCATGCCGAGTTTCCGGGTTTGGTTTACCTGCACATATCCGGATTTGGCCGCACCGGGCCTTATGCCAAGCGTGCCGGGTACGACATGCTGGCCCAGGGTATGGGCGGGATCATGAGTTTGACCGGCCCCGTTGATGGCGATCCTCATAAGGTCGGCGTCGGGATTGCCGATGTTATGTGCGGCATGTATGCGACGTCGGCGCTTCTGGCGGCGTTGCGTCACCGCGACAAAACCGGGCAGGGACAACTGATTGATCTGGCATTGCTCGATTCGCAAGTTGCATGGCTGATCAATGAGGGCGTGAATTATCTGACGCACCGCAAGGAACCTGTTCGGCGTGCCAATGCACATTCGAATATTGTGCCTTATGACGTTTTTCCGACAGCAGACGGCTATGTGATTTTGGCGATCGGCAATGACAGTCAATTCCAACGGTTCTGTGAATTTGCCGGAAAACCTGAAGTGGCCGCTGATCCGAAATTCCTGACCAATGATTTACGGGTTCGGAACCGCGACGACATCACACCGCTGATGCGCCAGATGACGGTGATGAAAACAACCAATGAATGGGTCGAAGGACTGGCACCGATTGGCGTGCCATCTGCGCCTGTAAACACGGTGCCTCAGACGTTCGAAGACCCGCAGATCAAACACCGCGAAATGTCGATAACACTGGATCACCCAGCCGCGGCTGACGGTAAGTGCCATTTGATCGGCAATCCGATCAATTTGTCCGAGACACCTGTGACGTACCGCAGGCCACCACCGATGGTCGGTGAACACACGGATGAAGTGTTGAGCGAATTTCTTAACCTGGACGCAGATGCACGCCAAAAGTTGCGTGATGACGGCGTTGTATAAAGGGGAACCCTATAATGTTTAATTTGACCGACGAACATCTTGAGCTACAAGCCGCTGCACGCGCCCTGGCGACAGGCGTAATTGCCGAGCGCGCTGCCGAAGTGGACCGAACCGAAGCGTATCCCTGGAATAATGTTGAGGAACTGACCAAAGCCGGATTTATGGGCATGACCATTCCGACCGAATGGGGTGGACGCGGTTTCACGTTCCTGCATGCCGTTCTGGTCGTTGAAGAAATGGCCAAAGTATGTGGCGTGACGGCGAGGATCGTTGTCGAAGCGAACATGGGTGCGGTCAGTGCGATCATGCGTTACGGCTCGGATGAGCAACGCGCATTGGCGGCTAAGCTGGTTCTTGCTGGCGATAAGCCTGCGATCTGTATTACCGAACCCGACGCGGGCAGTGCGGCGACAGATATGACAACGACAGCGGTCAAGAAAGGCGACACTTATGTGATCAACGGGCGTAAGCACTGGATCACGGGTGGTGGCGTCTCAAAGCTTCATCTGATTTTTGCGCGGGTCATTGAAGACGGCAAAGAACAGGGGATTGGCGGTTTCATTGCCGTCAGAGGTGAGGCCGAAGGTCTGCGAGTTGGCACCCGTGAGCCCGCCATGGGGCTTCGTGGTATTCCTGAATGCGAGATGATTTTTGAAGATCTGGTCGTCCCGGCAAGCATGGCACTTGTGCCGCCCGAAGGCATCAAGCGTGGCTTTGCTGGATTGATGAATGCTTATAATTCGCAGCGCGTTGGTGCGGCCACCGTGGCGATGGGTATTGCGCAGGGCGCATACGAACAAGCGCTGAATTTCGCCCAGGAACGTGAGCAATTTGGCCGTCCGATTTGTGAATTCCAAGGGTTGCAGTGGATGCTTGCAGACATGTCAGTAGGTCTCGCGGCGTCGCAGGCATTGATCTATAAAGCGGCGGCGTCGGCAGATACCACGCAAGGCGGCTTCCCGGATATGTTGATGGCTGCGCATGCCAAGATTCTGGCAGCGGATACCGCGATCAAGGTCACATCAGACGCATTGCAGGTCTTTGGCGCGGCAGGGTATTCCCGGAACCGCCCAATGGAACGCATGTACCGTGATGCGCGCATGTTCACAATCGGTGGCGGCACCGCGCAGGTTCTCCGCAATCTGGTGGCGGGCCAGATCCTGGATCGGAAACTGCCGCAGACGCGCGATGGTTACATGAAACTTGATGGCCGCGCGAACGCAGCTGAATAACTTTTTACTCTCATAGACGGAACTGGACAGACGCCATGACGACAGCGGCGGATTTGATTGGGCAACGACTTTATGATGCGGGATGCCGCCATGCGTTCGGGATTCCGGGGGGCGAGGTTCTGTCCTTAATGGATGGCCTGAAGAATGCTGGCATCCAGTTTCATCTGGTGCGTCATGAAAACCCGGGCGGGTTTATGGCCGAAGGCACGTATCACGCCGACGGGGCGCCGGGCATCCTTGTCGCGACCGTTGGTCCAGGTGTCGTCAATGCGGTGAACGTGATTGCCAACGCCTGGCAGGATCAGGTGCCGATGATCTTTTTGACAGGGTGTGTCGATGCGGATGAAGCCGAGACCTATACCCACCAGGTTTTTGATCATACCAAAGTTATCGAGCCGATCTCAAAGGCGTCGATGGTGCTCGCCGATGGTGCTGTTGATGTGATGGTCGATAAGGCGGTTTCAATTGCGATGAGCGATGCACCCGGACCCGTTCATATTGATGTGCCGATTGGCCTTGCGGGTGCGGAAACAAAGCCAACGGGGTTCTCGCGCCACACCCCGCCTGCGAAAACATCGCCGGCACAAGGACCCGCGTTCGATGCCGCTCGCCAGGCGATTGCGAATGCCAAGCGACCTTTGATGATTGCCGGTGTTGATGTCCTGCATCATGACGCCGCATCGATCGTTGAGGATGCCGCGCGCCGTCTTTCGATCCCTGTTATCACAAGCTACAAAGCCAAGGGCATCATTCCAGAAGATGACGCGCTTTCGCTCGGCGGCCATGGATTGTCGCCGAAGTCATATAAAACCCTGAAGCCGATGATCGACGCGGCTGATCTCATTCTACTGGTTGGGTATGATCCGATTGAGATGCGGGTCGATTGGCGCCATGCATGGGATACCGGTGTTGACGGCAAGATGGTCATCGAGATCGCCGGGCATGCGAACACGCACTTTGTGCACCAGTCTGATATCAGTTTCATCTGTGACGTCGGAGCGGGCCTGGCTGCATTGACGGACGGGCTTGCAAGTGACGCGACATGGCCGGATGGCGAGGTCGCCGCAATGCGGGCGGCCCTTCGATCCGATTTTCCAAGAGACGAGGAATGGGGGCCCGCGGCGGTGATTGACGCCGCGCGAAACGCTTTTCCAAGAGATGGTTTTGCCGCTGTCGATACCGGGGCGCACCGTATTTTGCTGAGCCAGCAATGGGAATGCTATGAGCCTCGGACGCTGACACAATCAACGGGCCTGTGCACCATGGGGTGCGCCATGCCGATGGCCTTGGGCCATAAGATCGCGAATCTGGAACAGCCTGTCATTGCTTTCACGGGTGACGGGGGGCTTGAGATGATTATGGGTGAGCTGGCAACACTTCGCGACCACAAGCTGCCGGTAATTGTGGTTGTCTTTGTGGACCAGTCTTTGGCATTGATCGAATTGAAGCAGCGCGCGAACAATCAGGAAAACCTGGGCGTCGACTTTGGCGGCACAGATTTTGCCGCTGTTGCGAATGTGATGGGCGGAGTTGGAGTGACCGTGACAGACCGGGCTGCTCTTGAAGATGCCATTAAGGCAGGGCTTGAAGCGGATACATTCACAGTTATCGCATGCCCGATTGGGCGCAAAGCTTATGACGGTCGGTTCTAGGATTTAGGCTCAGGCTTCTTTGGTGCCTTCGAACAAGCTGTCAATTTCTTCTTGGGCCATGCCTTCATCGCCAATCGCCGGGCCGGACAGAATTAGATCGCCGTCCTTTTTGCCAATTTGATCAAGCGTGCTTGAGACACCGACAACTTTGTCATCGCCAAGCGTCAGAACGAGTGAATTCAGTGTGCCTTCCACCGTATTTATCGTTTTGACGATGTTTGCAATGCGCTGACCAATAATATCGTGCGCCTGGCAGGCTTCAAAAATTGATCGTGATGCTTCTTCCAGCGCTTCAAAGTGAGGCCGCGCCCCTGCATATTTTATCTCAGATCCCAATTTTTCCGTGATTGATGAAACGGACTCGACGCCATCCAGGATAATCTTTGTCGCAGTTTCAGACTCATCGGCAATTGCATTAAGTTGATCCGCCGCCGTATCCAGAAAACCGCCATCACTGCTGGATTGGCGAACGCTGGCGAGTTCAGTCCGCATGTTTTGAACCAGCTTGAACAGCTGCAGGACTTCTTTCTCGAGCATTTTCCCGGAATCAAAATTCGCCATCACACTGGCCTCCCCATCAATTCGGATGGTAACCTGATATTCTGCCTCTACAAACCCTGGTTTTTATTATTAAGTGCACCTATGTCCCTATTTCAACTAGGAGGTTCAAATGGTCGAGAAAATTAAAAAAACAGAAGATGAATGGATGCAGCAGCTTGGCTATGAAGCTTTCAAAGTTGTTCGGATGAAAGGCACAGAACGCGCAGGAACAAGTCAGCTGAACGGTGAAAAGCGTGACGGCACTTTTGTCTGTGCCGGGTGTGGTGCGCCGATGTTTGCGTCGGACACAAAGTTTGAGTCCGGAACCGGGTGGCCGAGTTTCTATCAACCAATTGCAGATGATGCGATTGAAGAGGAAATCGATAAGGGTTTCTTTATGACCCGCACGGAAGTCCATTGCGCCAGATGCGATGGCCATCTGGGCCACGTATTTCCGGACGGCCCGCAACCAACAGGCTTGCGGTATTGCATCAATGGCGTGTCGTTAAAGTTTGAGCCCAAGGCCTGACTTTAGGATCTCGGCCAATCGTCCATAGTCACAAAATTCGGTAATGCCTGAATACACGTGATCCAGGTCTGGATCGCAGGGTAGTCAGAAAGTTTGTAGCCGCCTTCTTCGGCGACATGAGTATACGCAAACAGTGCGATGTCGGCGATTGTCGGCGCGCCGCCAACCAACCAGATATTTTGTTCAAGGTGTTTGTCCATAAGCGCTAATGCGGCGTCGCCGTTGGCACGTTTGGCCGAAATTTGGGCCTTCTGGTCGGCATTGATTTTATCCAGGTGGTTCCAAAACCTCAGCGTCGCGACGTTGGGTTCATGCGAATATTGCTCAAAAAACATCCAACTCAGCACTTTGGCTCGAGCCAATCGATCTGTCGGGAGCCAAATGCTGCCATCCGCAAGATAGTGCAGTAT
>Ga0189287_100152_pt1 | contig 40300 bp, 37 predicted proteins | sample UW86minimetaG_FD_130319 | JGI IMG/M metagenome (GOLD analysis project Ga0189287, IMG submission 130319) | Marine microbial communities from the Costa Rica Dome - UW86 mini metaG | ecosystem: Environmental > Aquatic > Marine > Oceanic > Photic zone | place: Costa Rica: the Eastern Pacific... | reverse complement strand
GTCGGCTCGTGGCACAGGATCAGCGCGTCGGGCTGGCCGCCATGCACTAGCGCCATGGTCACGCCGGAATAGCTGACATGGAACAGCGAGCCCTGGCCCTCGATCAGGTCCCAGTGGTCGTCGTCATTGTCAGGCGTCAGGTACTCGACCGAACCGGCCATGAAATCGGCGATCACGGCATCGAGCGGCACGCCGTCGCCGGTGATCAGGATACCGGTCTGCCCGGTGGCGCGGAACGTGGCCTTCATGCCGCGCTCCTGCATGTCGCGCTCCATCGCCATCGCCGTGTACATCTTGCCCACCGAACAGTCGGTGCCCACGGCGAGGCAGCGCTTGCCGCTGCGCTTCTTGCCGTCGGCGATGGGGTACTTGACCGAAGGCACCCGCACGTCGTGCAGCTTCCGCCCCGTCGCCTCGGCCACGGCCACCAGGTCGGGCTCGTCACGCAGCAGGTTGTGCAGCCCCGAGGCCAGGTCGAACCCTTCCTCGAGCGCGGTGACCAGCACCTTCTTCCACTCCTGCGAGATCACCCCGCCGCGATTCGCCACGCCGATCACCAGCGTCTTGGCGCCGGCGTCCTTCGCCTCGGCCAGCGTCATGTCGGTCAGGCCGAGGTTGGCGCCGCAGCCCTCAAGCCGGAACTGGCCAACCGCGTGCTCGGGGCGCCAGTCGCGGATGCCGATCGCCACCTTCGCGGCCAGCATGTCGGGCGCATCGCCCAGGAAGAGCAGGTAGGGGGTCTCAATCATCGCGCATCTCCTTGTCGGCCGGCGGCAGGCAGCGCCCCGGCGGGAATCAGTTTTGCGGCAGTTTCCTACGAGACCGCCGCGATGTCCTCTTTGATTCGGCAGCGTAGCCGGGAATCAGCGCAAGATTGTTCGAACTATCGGCTAACTGTGCGAAGATTCATCGCTTTCCGGCTGCGGCGCCGCATCCTCCTCGGCATAGACCTCGGCCTGCAACAGGCCGGGCTGGGCGATGCCGATGACGCCCGTCGGCCTGACCTCGCCGGTCTCCTCGGGCGCGTCGGAGCGCACCCGCCGCGTCACCGCCAGCAGCACCGTGGCCACGCCCACCACCGCCAGCATCAAGGGCAGCCCGCGCCCATCGAACAGCTTCAGCGTGTTCGGCCCGATCAGCATCCCGAACACCTGCCCGAACTGCAGCAGGAACGCCATCGTCCCGGCGGCGGGCACCACCTGTCCGGGGCTGAGCTGATCGTTGGCATGGGCGGCGAGGATGGAATAGACCGGCAGGGTCACCGCCCCGATCACCGCGAAACCCACCAGGATCGACATCGGCCGGGTGTCCAGCGCCATCCACAGCGCCGCCACCACCGACACGGCCGCCATGCCGATCACCACGTAGCGCCGGTCGGTCTGGTCCGAGATCCAGCCCAGCGGGTATTGCGACACAGCCGCCGCCACCATCGCCACCACCAGCGCGAAGGAGGCCTGCGCCTCGGAAAACCCGTTCTGGAGCGCGTAGAGCGGCAGCGAGATGAACCACGCCACCACGCCCGCGCCCATGATGACGATGCCCAGCACCGCCATCGGCGAGACCTTGTAGAGCCGCCGGACCGGCATCCGGTCGGGGGCGGTGTATTCCGGCGCCCGGTTGTTCGACAGCAGAAGCGGCACGATCGCCACCGACAAGAGGATCGAACAGAGGCCGAAGAGCAGGTTGCCGCGCGGGTCGGGCAGGGCGACCATCGCTGTGCCCAGCGCCGGGCCCGCCGACTGGATGATGAAATAGACCGACAGCACCTGTGCCCGGATACGGTTCTCGGCCTTGGCGTTCAGCCAGCTTTCGGTGATCACGTAGAGCCCCGGAAAACACGCCCCCGCCAGAAGCCGCATCAGCCCCCAGCTCACCGGATCACTGGTCAGCAGGTGCGCGATCGCCGCCACCGACACCATCGAGGCCAGCGCCGAGAACACCCGGATATGCCCCACCTTCTCGATCAGCCGCGGCGTCAGGATCGTCCCCGCCAGCGCCCCCAGCGGATAGCACGCCTGCATCAGCGAGATCTCGAGGTCGGTGAACCCCAGCACGCTGCCACGGATGGTCAGCAACGTCACCAGCATCCCGTTCCCCACCATCAGGAACAGCATGCCCAGGAACAGGGCCCAGTTGTCGATCAGGGCGCGTCTCATGCCCCCGCTTTGTCACGGTGCGCCACGGGCCTGCGCCCGCGTTTCCGACATGTGGCGTCGCTGGGGGAACACCTGGCCGGAAAGCGCCCCTTGCCCGCCGCGGTACCGCACCGCCGAAAAAAGCCCCCGCCAGCAAAGGCGGGGGCACAGTTGAGTGCCTGCAATGTCAGGCCACAGGCACCGGCGGTGTTCTTCTGATTTCGGTGGGGTCTCTAGTTGGGCCGGTCGCCCATCTCCGCCCTGATCTGCTGGCGGAAGATGTCGATCGGCACCTTCTTCCCGTCACGCTTGATGCACCAGTAGGTCCAGCCGTTGCAGCTTGGCGCGCCTTCCAGCGCCGCACCGACCTGGTGGATCGAACCTTTCACGTCGTCGCCCACAAGCGTGCCGTCCGCGCGCACCTTGGCCTTGTGGCGGTTGTTCATCGAATACAGTTCCTCGCCCGGGCGCAGCATGCCCCGCTCGATAAGCTGCCCGAACGGAATGCGCGGCGCGGCGCGTTTCGAGGCCGTCACCTCCAGAGCCGCACGGTCGTAGCGCCGGATATTCGCCAGCCGCTTCTCGGCGACCTTGCGATAGCTCTCCTCGCGCTCGATGCCGATGTAGTCGCGCCCCAGCATCTTGGCCACGGCGCCGGTCGTGCCGGTGCCGAAGAACGGGTCGAGCACGACATCGCCAGGGTTCGTCGCCCCCACCAGCACCCGGTGCAACAGCCCCTCGGGCTTTTGCGTCGGGTGGGCCTTGTCGCCATTGTCGTCCTTCAGCCGCTCATGGCCCGTGCACAGCGGCAGAACCCAGTCCGACCGCATCTGGATCCCGTCGTTGAGCGACTTCAGTGCCTCGTAGTTGAAGGTGTATTTCCCGCCCTCTTCCTTCGAGGCCCAGATCATCGTCTCGTGGGCATTGGTGAACCGCTTGCCGCGGAAATTCGGCATCGGGTTGGACTTGCGCCAGATCACGTCGTTGAGGATCCAGAAGCCCGAATCCTGAAGCGCCGCGCCGACCCGGAAGATGTTGTGATACGACCCGATCACCCAGATCGCCCCGGTGGGCTTCAAGAGCCGCCGCGCGGCGGCCAGCCACTCGCGGGTGAACCGGTCATAGACCTCGAAGCTGGCGAACTGGTCCCATGCATCGTCGACCGCATCCACCTGGCTGTTGTCCGGCCGATGCAGTTCGCCCCGCAATTGCAGGTTGTAAGGGGGATCGGCAAAGATCAGGTCGACGCTGGCCTCCGGCAGGCCATTCATCACCTCGATGCAATCGCCGGCAAGGATCGTGTTGAGCGGAAGCGCGGGCGCGCTCGCAACCTTGGTCATCTTCGTCATATTCTGCCTCTGTCCCGGCGCTTTCTGCGCTCTGACTTGTTGGCTCCGAAGATGAGTCAAACCCGATTCGCCGTCAATTTCTTTTTTGAATCAGGAGGTTATTGATTTAACTTGATACAAGATATTGTGTACCGGTTTGAATGAACGCCTATGGTGTGGGGTCACACCGAGATTTTGAAGCGCGGCCATGTGGCTTTTCGAACCATAGCCGGCGTTGGTCTCCCAGCCGTATCCCGGAAACTGTTGCGCCAAATCCCACATGATGCGATCGCGCCTGATTTTCGCCACAATCGACGCGGCAGCGATCGACGCAGACAGGCTGTCGCCCTTGATCACTGCCCGTGCCGGCCCGGCGCAGTTTCGGGGAATCATGTTGCCGTCGATCAGCGCCATGCAGGCCGGCCTGCTCAGCCCCGCCAGCGCCCGCTCCATCGCCAGGTGCGCGGCGCGCAGGATGTTGATCTCGTCGATCTCCTCGACGCTGGCATGGGCCACCGACACCTCGGCACAGGCCATGATCTGGTCGTGCAGCTCGGCCCGCCGTTGCGCGGTCAGCTTCTTGGAATCGTCGAGCCCCTCTGGAATGCAATCCCGCTCCAGCACCACGGCACAGGCGGTCACCGGCCCCGCCAGCGGCCCGCGCCCCACCTCGTCGACCCCGGCCACGCGCAACGCGCCCTGGCCCAGCAACTCGAGCTCCATGGTGTAATCGGGTCCGTCCATACCGGCAGAAAGCATGTTGGCGCAAAAAATGCAAAGGCCGCCTGTCTCGCGCGTCCAGGCCAGGCTGGCGGCCCGAAAAGAAAGAGGAGGGCCGAAGCCCTCCCCTCCCACCTGCTCACGGGACAACGTGAGTACTGGTTACCGTAATCACCAGTTGCGATGACCGTTATGCCGGTGGCCATGATGGGTATGGCCATGGTGCCGGTGATGCTTGCGGTACTGGTGCTGCTGGTACCGCTGCTGCTGGACCCAGCGATTGTGCTGGCGCAGGCGCTGCTGTTGGACCCAGCGGTTGTGCTGCCGGTATTGCTGGGCGCGGTACGGGTTATAGCCATGACGCGAGACGTAATAGTTGTCGTTGTCATTGGCCTCCGAGATCGCCATGCCGATGATCGCCAGCGCGGCGGCGCCGGCGATGATCTTGGCGGTGTCGTTATCCGCGCGCGCCGGCGCGGATGACAGCACCGTCAGCGCCATGGCGGCGGCCATGATCGAGGTGATGAAGCGTTTGAAGGGCATCGGGGCCTCCTTTCAGGCAGGGGTTACCATAATGTCCGGCAATCGGGCGGATCCTGTGACACCGGTCATACCGAAAGACTGCGCCAACGCCCCTCTGACAGGCAATATCGCCACGCTGTTATCAGATAACAGGGCCCGAAAAGCCCATCTCGCGCAGGCGGTTATTGAATAGCCGCAAGCTTCGGCGCATGTTGGCGCCATGAAACGAACATTCACCATAATCCTGCTCGCCGCAGGTCTCGCGCTGTCTGCCGCCGCATCGGCCCAGGCCGCCTGCACCGTCGAGTACAAGGCGAAGCGCGATAACCCGCTCGAACTCTTCTACGAGGTAGCCGTCGTGACCGGCCCATGCAATGCCGCAACCGCCCAGGCCCAGCTTCGGCCAATCCTTGCCGGCAAGGGGCTGACCCTTCTGAAGATTCTGTCGGTGCGTCAGCAGTGACGGTAAAGGGTAGACGTGAGGTGACGAGGGAGGGGCGCCGGTGGTGACAGACGATACAGGATTGGCCGCGGACGCCCGCCGCTCTGGCAGCCGTGTGGTCCTCGGCGGGGTGATCGCCATCGTGCTGATCCTGACGCTGACCGCCGTCTTCCTGTTCCTGACCCTTCCCGACGGCAATGCCTTCAACGCCCGCGTCGAGCGCATCTTCGTCGAGAACGACGCGCTGACGGCCGAGGCCGAGATCAAGCTGCTGGAAATCCTTGCCCTGTCTGGCACCGCCTTTTCCGAAACGCTGACCAGTTACCGCATTGTCATCTTCGTGCTGCTGGTCTTCGCCACGGCGCTGCTGATCGCGGCGCTCGTCTTCCTCGTCATGCTGGTGGCGCTCAACCGCCGCATGGCCCAGATCGAGCGCTCGGGCATCCAGGTCAGCTCGCTCCTCATCAGCCGCGACGAGAATACCGTCTACCTCAACAACATGGGCTTCAAGCTGACCGAGGCGGCGATGGAAACCCTCGCCGTGCTGGCCGAGGCAAGGATGGACGACGACGTGCTGACCGGCGCCGAGATCGAATCGGTCATCTCCGGCCGCTCCAAGGAAGACTGCGAGGAAGCCGCCGGCGCCACCCGCATCAAGCGCCTGCGCGACACGCTGGGCAACCAGATGATCTCGGAACTGCTGGTCAAGAACATCGCCCGCCGCGGCTACATGCTGGCCATCGACAAGGACGTGATCCGGGTGATCTGACGACTGCCTGCGCGATATCCCCTCCCGGTGGCATTGACACGCGGGGGCACGATCATTTCCTGTTGAATTAAAAAGATAGCCCTTTCGCATAACGGCGCCGCCCGCGCCGACCCGTGCCAAACGACATTGTAAACAAACAACATTGTAAACAAAGGAGTCCGCCATGCCCCGACCGCTTTCCTGCATACCCCTGTCCCTCACCGCCGCAACCATGCTGCTGCTCGCCGCGACCGCTCCGCAGGCCCAGACCCTTCTCTCCGGCGACCACAGCATCGACGGCCAGCTTTGTGTCGGCACCGACTGTACCGACACGGAAGACCCCGCTCCCCAATACGGGATTGTCATCAAGCAAACGCAGCCCGGCATCTATTTCGAAGATACCTCGACCGCCGGATTCCCCACGGTCGACTGGGAAATCGTAACCGGAAGCAGCTTCTCGTCGGCAGATGACTTCCTTGCGATCCGGAATGCCCAGACCGCGGCACATCTCCTGTACCTGTCGCCCTATGCGCCCGACAACGCCATCTACCTCGACAACCTCGGGCAGGTCGGGCTCGGCACCTCTTTGCCTCAGCAGAACCTGCATATTTCCGGCGGTTCCACCGCCGGCATCCGGCTCGAGGACACCGACATGTCCCCCTATGCGTGGGATCTGAACGGCAACTCGGTCGGCTTCTACGTCTATGACCCCCAGGCGATGAACATCCCCTTCGAGATCCGGACAGCCGCACCGAACGGCGCGTTATACATCGCCTCGAACGGGTATACCGGGCTTGGAACCCGCTCCCCCGACGCCCCGCTCGAGGTCAGCGACGATGAAAGCTTCAGCTTCTTCCGCCTCACCGCAACCGAGGCCGCCATCAACCGGTCCGTCGACGTCGTCTTTACCCAAGGCCCGCTCGGCACCGGCGAGTTCCGTTACAACATCGTCGACGGCGACGGCCCCGAGATGCGCCTGAACGCCGATGGCGACATGACCCTCGACGGCACGCTCACCACTGGCGGCCCCACCTGCGACGCGGGCTGCGACGCGGTGTTCGATCCCTCCTTCGAGCGCCTTTCGGTCACCGAACACGCCGCCCTGATGTGGGAGAAGGGCCACCTCCCCGCCATCGGCCCGACCATCCCCGGCGCGCCGATCAACCTGTCCGAACGCATCGGCACGCTGACCAACGAGCTCGAGCACGCCCATATCTATATCGAAACCCTTCACGGCAAGATCGAACGGCTCGAAGACGAAACGGCCCGCATCGACGCGCAAGAACAGGTGATCGCGCGGCTCACCGCCCGGCTCGAGGCGCTCGAGGCCGACTGATCCCGAGAATCGGCCCCGTCCGCCCGACCGGGCCGATTTCCACCCTCTTGACGCATTCCGGCCCTAAAATCGTGCCGGCCATCGCCGACACCGGGCCGGACGGGAGACGAGGGTCGAATGGAACGGGTCGCCAACAATCTCTACATTCTGATCGCCCTGGCGGTCTTCGGCTGGACATGGTCGAGCGCCGGCGTGACGCTGGGCCATTTCGCCGGGCCGATGCTCGACTACGTCCAGATGGCCGTGGCCATGTGGGGCGCGGGCGGGCTGATCCTGGTCTGTCTCGCCCTTCTGCGGCAGGCCAGCGGCCCGCCCGACCCGCGCGGCCGCTTCGCCTTCCTCCGCGACTGGGTGGCGCATCACCGGGCCGAAAGCCGCTTTGCCCATGTCGTCATCCCGGCGCTGGCCTTCGTCGTCACCATGGCCAGCTTCACGGTTCACAAGACCGTGGCCCTGCCGCTTCACGGGTTCGACACCGGCTGGGATGCGGCGTTCGCCGCGCTCGACCGCCAGCTTTTCCTCGGCACCGATCCGTGGCGCCTGTCGCACGATCTTTTCGGGTCGCCCACCGCCACTTGGCTGATCGACCGCATCTACCACGCCTGGTTCTACCCGATGATCCTGGCCTACGTGTTCTGCAGCCTTCTGGTGATCGGCGCCCACGCGCGGGCCTGCTACATCGCCACCTACCTGGCAAGCTGGGGGCTGATCGGCTGCGTCCTGGCCCTGGCCTTCGCCTCCGCCGGCCCGGTCTACGAGGGTGCGCTCTTCGGCGCGGGCGGGCTCTACGACGACCTCGCCGCACGCCTTGCCACCCTCTCGGCGGCCGCCGGGGGCCTCGACTCGCAAACCTACCAGCAGATGCTCCTCGCCGGGCACGAGGCGGGCCAGGTCGGCCTCGGCCTCGGGATCTCCGCCATGCCGTCGATGCATGTCGCCCTCGCCGCCATGTGGGCGCTGCTCTTCGCCCGCATCAACCCGTGGCTCGGCGCGCTCGGCACGGCCTATACCGTGGTGATCTGGATCGGCTCGTTCCACCTCGGCTGGCACTACGCGGTCGACGGGCTGGCCTCCTCGGCGCTGGTGGTGGCGCTGTGGGCCGCAGTCTCCGCCCGGCTCCGCACCCACCGCCGTGCAGCGCCCGGCACGGACACCTCCGCCGTCAACCCGGCGGAATGACCGGCCCGCCCGACAGCACGCCGCCTGCAATGGCAGTGGAAACGCTGGCGACCCCGGCAGGATTCGAACCTGCAACCTGCCCCTTAGGAGGGGATAGGGTTGCGGATAAAAAGACAAACAAAAACAAGCCAATGAGTGGTTTTGGCGTGCAGGCTGCACGGATTTTGCACGGGTTTCTCAAATGCGGGCTTGCGGATAACAACAGCCCCGGTGCTCAAGCCGGGGCTTTCTGAGGGTCAATCTCGCGGCGATCAGGTCGCCGCTTCCTCGGGCTCGGGCGGCCACATGAGTTCATCGCATGGCCCGCAACTGATCACCAGCTTGGGCTTGCCCTATGCTTCCGGATGGCTTCAATCCGCGCCCCCGTGAGGGGGCGACTCGGGCACAATGTCCGACATGCCGGGGTTTTTCCAGTTTCAATCCGCGCCCCCTTTGAGGGGGCGACATCCCGTAGACGCCGTTGGCATAGTCGGCGACGTTTCAATCCGCGCCCCCTTGAGGGGGCGACGGGTTCCGGTACTTCATTTCGGCAGCAGTCCCTTGTTTCAATCCGCGCCCCCTTGAGGGGGCGACTCGGGGTCGAAGCGGTGCAGCTCGTACTGGGTGACGTTTCAATCCGCGCCCCCTTGAGGGGGCGACGATCGGGATGCACGGTTGCGGCGTCCCAGACATCGTTTCAATCCGCGCCCCCTTGAGGGGGCGACTCCTCCACGGCTGTCGCGTCGTCGTCGGGGTGGTTTCAATCCGCGCCCCCTTGAGGGGGCGACCGTCGAGAACACCGCCAGAGCGGCTGCAAGGATGTTTCAATCCGCGCCCCCTTGAGGGGGCGACCGGCGGCACTCCGGTAGGCGGCCAGGAGATCGCAGTTTCAATCCGCGCCCCCTTGAGGGGGCGACGACCTCAGATGCTGCGATTTCCTGGATGTTGGCGTTTCAATCCGCGCCCCCCCTGAGGGGGCGACGACGGCCCACTTGGGCTTGACGTCCGGTGTCGGTTTCAATCCGCGCCCCCCTTGAGGGGGCGACCTAGGTCGGGCGCGTCGGCCAGCCTCATGAGGGCGTTTCAATCCGCGCCCCCCTTGAGGGGGCGACCATTGATCCGGGTAGAGCCTGACGTGCAGCTGTAGTTTCAATCCGCGCCCCCCTTGAGGGGGCGACAGGTATTCCCCGGTTTCCGACTTGTTGCTTCTCAGTTTCAATCCGCGCCCCCCTTGAGGGGGCGACTCAGGCAAGATGCCACGACGCTCAGCCTCAAGGAGTTTCAATCCGCGCCCCCCTTGAGGGGGCGACCCTTTTCGTCCAGCACCGACCAATCGGCATAGGTTTCAATCCGCGCCCCCCTTGAGGGGGCGACTTTGCATCGGACAGGAACACCGCTGCCGCGTCGGTTTCAATCCGCGCCCCCCTTGAGGGGGCGACGCGCAGGGGTCGTTGCGCGCATCACTCAACTAGGTTTCAATCCGCGCCCCCCTTGAGGGGGCGACAGCAGCGCACCCGTGAGGCACAGGCAAGGTCGCTGTTTCAATCCGCGCCCCCCTTGAGGGGGCGACTGCGCAAGCGTTACAAGCAGACCGACGAGGACCGGTTTCAATCCGCGCCCCCCTTGAGGGGGCGACTTCGCGTGGCAGGAGGAGCAACCATGGTAGGCCCAGTTTCAATCCGCGCCCCCCTTGAGGGGGCGACCATGTCGTGCATCATGGCCCTCGGCAGCGTCAGGTTTCAATCCGCGCCCCCCTTGAGGGGGCGACGAGGCCATTTCGTTCTTCCAGAGCTACTTCGATGTTTCAATCCGCGCCCCCCTTGAGGGGGCGACAGCGTGCATCCCCTACGATCTTCGTGGCAGAGGTTTCAATCCGCGCCCCCCTTGAGGGGGCGACGTCCAGCCGTTTGCCGTGCGGCCCGCCGGCGTCACGTTTCAATCCGCGCCCCCCTTGAGGGGGCGACCCGAGAAGCTTCAAATAGCCGACAAACTGCTTCGAGTTTCAATCCGCGCCCCCCTTGAGGGGGCGACAGGCGCGCGGCAAAAACATATCGGAGGACAAAGTTTCAATCCGCGCCCCCCTTGAGGGGGCGACGTCACTCAATGCCCACGGGGCGAGGCTGGACGCGGTTTCAATCCGCGCCCCCCTTGAGGGGGCGACGCCCGCCCGGAACTTGATGAAGCCGTTCACCAGTGTTTCAATCCGCGCCCCCCTTGAGGGGGCGACCGAGGTCGAGGCGATCTATCGGGGGCAGTACTGGTTTCAATCCGCGCCCCCCTTGAGGGGGCGACCAACGGGTACTGCGACAGCCGTCTCGCCTTCATGTTTCAATCCGCGCCCCCCTTGAGGGGGCGACTCCTCTTCAATAACCTGTTCAATGCCAAGACAGAAACAGACGTTTTGCGCGAACATGTGCTTCACAACCATGCACAAAGGCTGGATACGTCGCGAGGCTCTGAAAAAGTTCAACGATTTCAAAGAGCGTGGCCGGTTGCGAACCACCCGCCCAGTCAATGGGCGCTCTGGGTTCGCGCGGACGGCCGGACCCGCATGATCAGATGATTAGCGGTCCGTCGAAATCGGTGGCAGGTTTCGTACCGTGATGTTCGATGCGCCGTTTCCAGTTCGCGCCCAGCATATAGAATCGGAGGCTGTCTTCGCCCTCCTTAAATTCGGACAGGAGTCTGGCGCGCAGCTCGGTCCATTGTGCCGGATCGACGTCGCACTCAAAAACCGAAAACTGCACACGTTGTCCAAGATCCTGACAAGCTTGTGCTATCCGCCGCAAACGTTTCCGACCCGCCGCCGTTTCGGTTTTCACATCATAGGTGACGAGAACCAGCACTGCTACCTCCAGACATAGGCTGGATAGCCATCGAGATCGCCGCGCAGGTGCCGGGCCAGCAGTTGCGCCTGGACATGCGGGAAAAGCCCTAGGGGCATTTTCTCGGACAGGAATGGATGGGTCAGGACGGTGCGCTTGCGCTCCTGCCAGGCCGTCAGCACGGTCCTGCGCGCCTCGTCGGTCAGGAACACGCCGCCGGTCTCCTCATGCCGGAAATCTCCGGGTCCGAGCTGACGGCGGTTGATTAGGGTCAGGCAAGTGCGGTCGGCAAGGGGGGCGCGGAATTCTTCCATCAGGTCAAGGGCTAGGCTGGGCCGACCCGGTCTGTCGCGGTGCAGAAAGCCCATTTGGGGATCAAGGCCCACGGTCTCCAGCGCGGTGCGGCAATCGGCAGTTAGCAGGACATAAAGAAAGGACAGAAGCGCATTGACCGGATCGCGCGGCGGCCGGCGCGTGCGGCCGGTGAAGGGCATGTCCTCGGCACGGATCAGGCCGCCGAAGACGGCAAAATAGGCGTTGGCCGCCTCGCCTTCGGTGCCGCGCAGGTTGTCGCCTTCTGGTGCCGACAGGGCCGCGCGCATGGCGGCACTCAGCCGTCGTTCGGCCAGGTCCAGTTCGCCGTGCGGGTCGCCGTGATCGCGGATCGCGCGGCGAATGACGCCGCGCTGGTTCGCTGCCTTCGCGGCCACGATGGCGCGAGCGACGGGCAGAGGATCATCGCCCGTGCGCCCATGCTGGGCGCGGCGCAGCAAGACATTGCCGCTTTGCGGGCCTTCGACCCGCGCCAAAAACCGCCCGGACCAACCAAGAAAAGTGATGGAAATACCCGTTTCAGCGGCGGCATGCATCAACTGGGGAGAAACGCCCACCTGGCCGAAACATACGATAGCGCCGAGCAGATGCAGCGGCGCGCGGCCACGCTCGGCGCCTTCGACTTCGACCGCCACATTGGCACCGTCCTTGCGCAGCCAGGCGCCTTCAGAGGTAACGTAGAGCGTGTTCAGCAGCTTTTTCATTCCGGCGCACCCTTTGCGTCCAAGGCGCGTTCCAGCCAATGTACAACGCCAATTCGGCGCGTACCGATCTTGGGCTGGCATTGTTCAAGCAGCGAACAGCGGTCACAGTGGGCGGGGTCATAGACGGCGGCAGGCAAGGTGCCGGTGGCCCAACACCGGCGGATGGTATCGGCGGTTTCCAGAGTCAGTTCACGCAATTCGGTATCCATCGGCACGAGGCTGCGCCGCCGGGTCTTGCCGTAGAACAGCGCGCCTTCCGGGATGTCACAGGCAAACATGTCCTCAAGACACAGCGCTTGCGCGCAAAGCTGCACCTCGTCGGCGCGGTGGCTTTTGGGTTTGCCGCGTTTGTATTCCACCGGATAGGGGCGACCGCTGTGTAACTCGACCACATCCGCCACCCCGTGCAGCCCGTGCCGGCCCGAGCGGATTTCGACGCCGCGCAGGATGCGGATGCCGGGGCGGGTTTCGGGGCGGCCGGCATCGGAGCGATCATGCAGAACGCGGCCTTCGGCGGTGAACTGATTCTCGGCCCAGAGCCGTTCGATATGGATCAGCGCATATTGGCGCGGACAGAACAGCCAGTGTTGTAGAGCCGAGAGGGGGATATCCTCAGAAGGGTTCAACGATCTCGATACCCTCGGGCAGGTTCTCGCCGTCCAGCGTAATCTCGTAATCAGCGAAGGCGCGGGCGGGCGGCAGGTTGTGGGTGCGGGCATCGCCCACCGGGATCAGATCACCTTCCGACCGGCGCCGCACCGTCACCCGGTCGAAGAGCTTGTGCGCCTGCGCATTGCCAAGGGCACTGTCATGGCGAAAGGCGATTAGCCGGCGCGCGGCCATTTCCCCGCGCGCGGCGGAACGGTCAAGATCCAGCATGTCGCGCAGCGCGGTCCACAGCGTTTCCAGATCGCTTTCGGAAAACCCGGTCTTGTCCGCCAGCTTGGCGTTGATGAAGCCATGCGCGCGATAAAGGCCGTAGGGCACGATGTGCTTGCGGCCCATGGTACGTTCCTTGTCGCGATCCCTTTCGTTGGTGACGGAGGACCGGGTGATCGAGATTTCCAGCGGCAGGATCGGTTCTTCCGAGCGGGCAAAAGATATCTGCACCGGGCCGCGCACCTGGCCGCAATTCACATCCGTTGTCATCACCGCGCCGAATGTGCGGATGTCGAAGAAATTGTTGCACATCCAGCCGGTCAACGCAGCGGCTTCCTCGTCTTTCCTTGGCAGTTTCTTGGCTTCCTGCTTGATGCCGGTCGCCGCGTATGCCTTGGCGTGTTGTTCGTTCAGAACCGCCCGATCAGTCATGTAAATGTTGTGTCCCGGCTCCCCGTTATGGGCGGCGGCAACATAGTTTCTGATCTTGCGCTTGATCGCCACGTCCGAGACCAGCCCTTGATTGGTTTCCGGGTCCATGCGCGGCAGGTTGCCCGCGTCAGGGTCGCCGTTGGGGTTGCCGTTCGCCACATCGAAGAACAGGACGAAATCGTAACGGTTTTGCAGGGTGGTCATGTGTTGTTCTCCTCGGTCTCAATAATCTCGGCAGCGGCTTCGGCAGCCTCCTCCTTGGTCGTCTTGGTCCAGCGTTGATGGTAATATCCGGCGATGAAACGGCCCTGGTCTTCCAGTGGCAGGGAACGGGGCATGTCGGCTTCTAGCCCAAGCCAGATCGTGCCAAGCTCCTTCTCCAGCCAATGACCCAGCCCGCCGTTCTCACCCTTTTTCAGCAGGGCGAGATGGTGGGTCGCGTTTTTGACCAAGAGCGGAAACACACGTGCGGGCGTGGCCGTGGCGGCAGCGAAATACCGGTCCTTGATTGTGGCGTTCAGGCTCGGAAGAGCAGTGGCCTGCGCCCGTTCCAGAACGGCGAAGAGCCGCCCGAGGCGATAGGCAGGGTTAAGATTGTCGACATCGAGGCTCACGGGGATATTCTCCTCTCTCATGGTGCGGTTGATCACCGCCTTGCAGATGGCGGCGCGGCGGCCGCCAATATCTCCATCGGCGCGGATGCGGGCGATCACGGCGGACAGAAGCGTTCGCGGCAACGGCCGCCCGGTCAGGACCGAGCGCATCACCTGCCCGCCCAGAAGCGGCGGGATGGTATCGGCCTTGGGCTTGCCGCCCACGCGGATCGCGGTCTCGTAGAGCAGCGACCAGGCGGCGGGCGGGCCTAGCCACGCGGTGGGCTCGATCCTCAGATCCTCCCAGAAACGTGCGACATGGCGGGCGAAATCGCCGAAGGTGCCGGGATACCAGAACCGCACAGCCAGCCGCGCGGCGTTGGGCGCGAGTCCGAGCATGTAGACGCGCGTTTCGGGATCGAGGCCGGGCTCGGCCGGGCGGCCAGCGGCCACATCCATGATCGCGGCGCGCAGCTTGCCCAGTTCGGCCTTCTCGTCGGGCGGCTGGAATACCTGCCCGGCAAAGAGTTCGGCCAACGAGGCGGCGCGCGCCTCGGGCGCTTCGGCCCAGAAGGCAACGGTGGTTTCGCCAACTCGCAGATAGCGGTTTGAGCCCTGCGCCAGAAGCGCATTCAGCGCGGTGCCATAGGCGAATGCGGCATGTTCGGAAACCGGGGCGTTGTCGCCCTGGGCCTTGCCAAGGGATTCGTACGCCTCGTTGTTGAACGATACCAGCGAGGCTCCCGAGCTTTGCGCACCCATCACGCCCTTGATCTTGGGGTGCAGCCGTTGGATCGGGGCGTCCTCGCCCGTCACCAGGCAAAGGCCGGTTTCGCCCTCCGACGGGGTGGCCAGCAAGGCGATTGCCGCCGGGCGATTATGGATGAACTCCGGCCCGTTGCCGTCGTCGAATTCGAACACGATATTCTTGTCCAGCGCATCGGTGCTGAAGCCAAGTTCGGCGAACATCTCCGGCTGCCAGCGGTCCAAAAATCCGCGCAGCGCGGCAAGGCCGGAATCGGTGGAATCCGCCAGCAATTCCCGGTGCTTGGCCATGAAGGCCGCGTGTTCATCCGCCGTGCGCTTGCCCTGGCCGGGGCCCACGCGCATTTCGCCATCCTCGCCCTCTTTCTCCGTGGCAATGACGCCGAAAACATAGGGCGTCTTGTCCCAAAGCAGATTGGGTTTGATACCCGATGTCCTGCTTCCCGCCGGCACGTGCATCGGCACCGGCGCGGGCGTCTTCCCCGCATGGCTGCGCTTGTTGCTCAGCCGTAGGGGTTGGCCCTCGGCGTCGATCACCACGGCATAGGAAATCCTCTCCGTCGAATAGCCGGGGCGCGGGACCTCGCCATCCTCGGCCAGCCGGTCATAAAGCCGCGTCAGCGCGGTCAGGATCGTCATCGTACCATCCCCCCGTCGCGTGCCCCGGCCACGTCGATCACCCCATCGACCATTTCCGCGCGGAAAAACTGTGGTGTCCGCCCGTTGGCGAAGTCGATATCGTAAAGCATCCAGCCGAGGTCCTGCCGCCCGGCGATCTCCGAAGGCGGCACCTCGTCCACCCAGTCGAAATCGGCCACGAATTCGCGCAAACCAAATGCGGGGCGGTGGAAACACTGCCCCTTCTGCGCCCGCCGCCGGAAAATGTCGTGATGCTTGGCGGGCGTGTCCTCGCCCGCCTTCTCGGTCATCTCGAAATGCGCCTCGATCACGTAGGCCACATCACGCAGCGCCATGGTGGCGCGCTGCTGGCGGTACTCGTCCACGTTCAGATGCAGGCCCGACAGATCGCCCTTCGCCATCGCTGTCTTCGCGTTGCGGGCCGATATCTTGGCCCCTACCTCGTTCTTGCGGATGTTTTCGAACCGGATCGGCTTGAGCACATGGATACGGTCCACCACCCAGCGGATCGCCGGTTTCCAATGCACCGCCTCCAGAATTCCCCTCGCCGCCGAAGGGGTGAGCACGTCATAGGAAACACGCTCGACCTTCATCTCGGGGCGGGTGAAACAGGCGTAATCGCCCCAGACATGCAGTTTTATTCCATAGCTCATAACCTACTCCGCGGTTTGGCGGGGCCTTGTGGCCCCGCCCTAAGGTTCACCAACAGCAGTCTTGCTTACGTGTTTCAATCCGCGCCGATATTCGTCGACGACAAACATCACCGAAGCAGAGTGAGTATCATGTAAAGAATCTTGAGCGCCCTCTCGGTGTAGTCGAGCCAGCGGACAGGTTCTTTTGGCAGCTTCATGACGCCACTCCAGTCATCAGTGATGGAGCAGAAGATATGTTACCTTCAGCGAATGATCAACGTTCACGTATGCAAGGCTAAACGGGTCACATAATTTGCACCCCCAAATCCTCCACGTTCTCCGCCGAAAACCCCGCCGCCTCGTCGTAGAGCCAACCGTTATCCAATACGTTGTTCAACACCACGAATTGATCCCCGAACTCTTCCTCCCGCACCACATATGCGGCGCCCTGCGGAAGTTTTTCCAGCACATGCGGTGACACTGACACCGTGAACCGCTGCATCGTCCGCGCGATGGCCCCGGCATGTTCGCCATATTCCAGAAGCCTCTTCGCCTCGTCATCCAGCCCGTAGCGCCCCGCCCCGACGATCAGCGGGCGCGTCACCTTTTCGATCAACCTGAAATCGGCGGCAATGTCGGCAAAGGGGAAGTCGAATTCATTGCCCGTCCTGCTGATCCGTTTCAAGATCGCCCGGCTGTCCAGATCGGCATCGCGATCCCAGTAAAGCTGCTTGAAATAGGCCCGCATGGCCTCGGGGCTCAGCGGATCGTCGGTATGGCTGCGCAGGATATCGCGGGCGATATCGGCGTTCAGCTTCAATTCGGGCGGGGGCGGGAAGTCGCCAACAGGTTCGAATATATGAACCTGCCCGCGCTGTTCCATCCTGCCTTCGCGGTTGCAGCGCCCTGCCGCCTGCACGATGGCATCGAGCCCCGCCACGGCCCGCCAGACCTGCGGGAAATCGAGGTCCACCCCGGCCTCGACAAGGGCCGTCGAAATCACCGGCCCATCAAAGCCTTTCACACGCGCCAGCACATCGCGCCGGTGCATGGCGGTCATGTTGGTGCTCAGGTGCAACGCGTTGCCCGCCCCCAGAAGGTCGAACAGCGCCCGCGCTTGCCGCTTGTTGTTGACGATGACCAGCGCCCTTTGCCCGGCCACCTTCGCCGCCAGATCGTCATTCGAAAGCGCCCCCGCGAACCGCGCCTCGACCCGTTTCAATCGCCGGTAAAGCTCCTCCGGATCGGGCGCGATTTCGCGCGTTGCCTTGGCGGGGAGCGCCTCATCCGCGCGCAGCCCGTCACAATCGCGGATCGCCGGTTGCGTCGCGGTGCATGACACCACTGAACAGCCATAACCGCGCGCCAGTTCCCGCAGGGCCGCCAGGCAGGGGCGCAGGTAATTGACCGGCAGGGTCTGCGCCTCGTCGAGCACGATGACCGAGCGCGCGATATTGTGCAGCTTGCGGCATTTCTGCGTGCGGTTGGTGAACAGGCTTTCGAAAAACTGCACCGCCGTTGTCACCACAATCGGACGGTCCCAGTTCTGCGCCGCCAGTTTTATGCGTTCGGCCTCGGTTTCGTCAGGGAACCTCTGCTGCAGATCGAACGAAGAATGATGCTCCATCACCGCATCCTTGTTTCGGAGCGCGCCCCGAAACACATCCGCCGTCTGTTCGATGATCGCGGTGAAGGGCACGACGTAGATTACCCGCCGTAGCCCGTGCCAGTGTGCATGATCCAGCGCGAAGCGCAGCGATGTCAGCGTTTTGCCCCCGCCGGTGGGAACGGTCAGCGTAAACAGCCCCGGTGCCTGCAACGCCGCTTTTCCAGCGGCCTCCAAAACCTCCCCCCGCAGGCGGTTGACCGGCGTTTGCGGTGGGCCGAACTCCACCAGGCGCGCCGCCAGCGCCGCGCGAAGCCCCGCAATATCCGCCCGCGCCCCGCGCGGCGCGCCGGGGGTGTAAAATCGCTCGGTTTCGATGAAATCGGCATCCACCAGCGCGGAAAACAGCATCCGGGTGAAGAACTGTATTTCAAACGCGCTGTCCGAGGTCAGCCCGTCGAACGGGGATGGCAACCCGTCCAGTGCGGGCAGCGTTACGCCCGCGGGCAGGGGAACATCCTCGCTCTGTGCCAGCCGCTCGGAAAGCGGCGTGGCCGGGCGGCCCGCCGATTGCCCCACCCCGTTGGGCAGGCCCGAGTGGTGGCCTGCGATGCAAAAAGCGATCAACTTTCCCAGGAACAGGTAGGTTTCACGGGCGTATTTCGCCCCTTCGCCGCTATGCGGCGTGTTGTTGGCCACGCCATGCAGCTTGGCCTGAAACCCCGGTTTCACCTTGCCCAGATCGTGCAACCAACCAGCCAGTTCTGCGATGGATTCGGCGCCGAAAGCTTGCGCATTCACGCGCGCTGCGGCGGCTACGGCCCCCAAGTGATCGGCAAGTATTTCCCATTTCGAGGTATCGTTACCCGGCATAGAATGGGCAAAAAATGTCAAATCATTAAAACCCCCTTGAGAATTTGATTGGCAATGGTGGCAAATGCGCTGTGTGTCTTGCAAGCTATTGATGATATTAGACGCATGAATCTCGCCATGCGCAATGATTTTTGTTAAAGTCACGTTGAAGTTGGGAAACTTGGCGCGGGTGAGGGACAGCTCCGTTTCGATCTCGCTAAAAGGGTGCTCGGTCAAGCTTTTGGAGACAGTGCGAACGCTGCTGTTCAGGTTGTCCCTCTGCGGTTTCTTTAACCTTGAAAGGCGCGGTCAGGACGCAATTTTGCCACGTCTCCGCAACGCCTGCCGGGTTAGCTGCTGAACCTGTACAGGTGCGGCGTCCTGCGCTGGTTGCTGAGCTGCGCGCCGATCGTGAAATCCCAACCGTGCGCAAGTAGGCGATCGGAGAGATCATCGGGTGCGATCTTGCGGTAGATGTTGGCAGTGTCCGCATCGGCCCAACCGCCAAGGTCGAGCATGGCCCCAAAATCGCGGGTTTGCGCATAGTACCACGTCGCCCAAGTGTGGCGGATCGTGTGCGGTGTTACCTTGTCGGGGCCGGTGCTGGCAAACCCGGCGGCCTCGCGGGCGCGGTGAAATGCGGTCTTGATTGACGCGCCGGTTTTCTTGCCGTGATCGTCCACCCCCATGACATAGGGTTGCCCGGTATGGGTGGTGAACACCGCCCCGGCCTCGGGGATCGGGCGGCTTGTGAGCATGTCGCAGGCGCGCGGCGGTATCCGCACCATTCGCGACCTGCCGTTCTTGGTATCCTCGGGCGTCAAGAGCGCCTGCCGGCTGGCAAGGTATAGCGTCGAGGTTTGTAACGTGAGGGTTTCCCGCACGCGGGCCCCGGTGCCGATCATGAAGCCGATAATCTGGATCATATGCGGGCTCAGTTCGGCGGCGAACACCTCAAATTCCTCGGGGGTGAGCCAACGGGTTTTTCTCTCCGTCACCATGCGGCGTCGGATTTTGACGGGATGGCAAAGCCCATCTTCTGCCGCTGCGTTGATCACCGCGTTGATCGGGGTAATGAGCTGGCGGTTGATGGTGGCGGGCTTGGCGTCAGGGTAAAGCACATTTGCCGCCCGGTTTACCGCGGCATTGTTAATGTCGGCGAGCCTGGTGTCGGCCCCGAAGTACTGCAGGATTGGTCCCATGAACCGGATTTCCCCACCGCCTTCCATGTAGGTCAGTGCTGCCTCTGCAAACGTTAACGTCGCTTCTATGCCTAGGGCGTGACGTTGGAGGATTTTGGACTCGGTCCTGATCCTGAGCGCTTCCGCTTCCCGCCGATTACTTGTGCCAGTGCTTTCATAAACGCTTTGTCCGGCGACGGTTCCCCGGATATAGAAATTGCCGCCGGGGCTGCGCTGGAATTTCTGTAACGGCATTGCTGTATCCCTTCAAAAAAGGCGGCGGCCAGATCGGCGCGTCGGTAGAGTATGCGGGCGCGCGTGCTGAGTTTCATCCAAGGCAAACGACCAGCGTTGCCGGCCTAGTCGAACTCACTGCGGCTGGTGTGGATGCATTGCGATTTCAGCATTCGACAGCTTGCTCAGGGTTAGGTTGTCGGCCTGTTGTTGATAGTCGAGCGGGGCCATTAGGCGAGCGCCCCCGCGCCGTTATAGGGGCAATCAAGCCGCTTGTCGGTGGCGCGCACAAGGACGGGCCTTGCACCTTCGCCGGTGATCCGGTGGCAGGTAGTCGCGATCCGGGTGTTGAGCGGCAATTGCCCCTCGCCCATTGGACCCATCCATCTGCTCCCAAGCGTGGCGATCTCGATTGTGATGGTTTCCGACTGTTCGCGCGGGCCCATCTTGTCGAGAGCGTAAATGAGGTTTGTTTGTGCGATCATTTCTTCACTCACGCCCGATCTTGAACCCGATAAGTGCAAAGAAGGCGATCACAAGCGCCACGCCAAGCCCTGAAACGTCATCGGCGCAAAAATCGGTGCTCCGCTGGCGTGCGGGTCGATGGTGGAAAGCGTCTTTTGCATCGGGGACGTCCTTACTGATGACTCTGAGAAATGTGACAAACACATTAAAAGGTGACTGTCAAATAAAGATGAGAAGTGAGTTCTCTGCAATGCTCACATTTCTCTATTCACGGCGAATCTGCGACGCCTAAAGGTTGTGTGCGTTGGGACTAAATGCAGGGCAAGTGCTATGGAGCAACACAACATGGTAGGGTTGGGAGGGCGGAGGGCACGCGTTCGAACATGTAGCTTTCGGCGCGCTTGCGCTGCTTGCAGTTGGTAGAGACAGGGCGGAGTCAGGCGCGCGGTATGAGGGGCTCTCCACGCACATTGAAAAGACTGCACATCCGGATAGCTACTCGGGCTAATTTAAACTGTCGCGGTTCGTTAAGGGTGGCCTAAGCGCCGCTCTTATGCATTTCAGCTTCGAGGAAGGACGAAACCTGCTCCTCGCTCATGCGATTGATGAGACGATGAAAACGAATGCGCGCCGGTGTGATTTGGTGGTCTGACGTGATCAGGCCAACGGGTATGTCAAGCGTATCGCAAACCGCCTGCATATTTCCGAAGCTTATCATTGTTTCGCCCCGCAGGTATTTGCCCAGCACGTTGATGCTGAGCCCGGCCCTTTGCGACACCTCGGCGGCGGTCATGTCGCTGAGCGCAACCGCGATTTTCATGTTTGTGCGGGCGTTTTCCAGTTTTCGTTCTGTTTTTTCTAACATCTTGCGAGGTGCCATAACGTCCAATTTGCCTCTGCCCGTCACGTCTAATAGCGCCTCAGCCCAAGGTGCTAATAACACTATAAAGTGACTGGTTCGAAAAAAGTATTATAGCACCTCATAAGATGATAGCTTGGACTGTTTTCACTTTAAAGGATTACGTAACAGATACAGTATTTGATGAAAAAGGAACTCATGATCAACACGCAAACCTGCGTCTTGGCCTTCCACGAGATCGAAACGCCCACGGGCACGCCCAAGCGATACCGCATAGACAACGCTCAATCTTGTGCACTGTCCGGCGCGCGCATGGAGCGCGCGCCCGAGCTTGAGGAGGGCCAGAAAATGCGTGAGGCGCTGATCAAGCAGCTCACCGGCGGCGACGAGATCCTTGTGCGGCGCATGATGCAGGAATTAGTCGAGGTGGTGCCGCAATTCTCGCTGACGATCCAAGGCAACCATAAGCCGGAAACAGGGACACCGACAACGGCATTTGCGGCGTGTCCTGCTGGTTTCCTTCCTTGTGTCGATCTCTGTTGAGGATGTTTGCCAGCTCTTGTCCGAACAGCTTTGGGCTGAGCGCTCGGGTATCCTGAATTGGCTTTTGGACGGCGTGCGCAAGTGGCTTGAAACCGGCCTGATGACCCCGCAAAAGCTGCTGAACGCGAGAAGGGAATACCGCGCGAAAACGACCCGGTTCTGGTGTCCCGGAATGAGTATTGCGAGATCGACGGGAATTTGGATGTTTTCACGCGGGCCCGCGATCTCGCGACGGCGTTCAACTGGTGGTATGTCGATACAGGTCGGGGCGATGCGTGGGGCTCGCGCACCTTGGCAAATCAATTCAAGGATAAGGCCAAACTATACAGAACGCCTGAGGGCCACGGGTTCACGCCAAACAATATGAGCGACACGGGCTATGCGGGCATCCGCCTCCGCGACGATTTCCAACGTCAGCGTGAAGATCGCGAGTCTGCAAATCGCTATCGCCCGGCAGACGACATCCTATGTCGCCGCCCCGGCGGCGTAGTGCGCCCGGCCAGCCTTACGGCCGGGCGCTTCCTGTTCCCCGCACCCCTTTCATGGGCAGGGCAATTTCGATCCCGTCGCGGATCGCAAGGGGTCTAACGGGACTATCAGGGATTTGCTGATCCCGTGGCGGGATTAGCGCCAATCAGGTATTCTGGGCTAAAAGTGCAGTATTTCAGGGGTTTAGACAGAGCAGCGGGACCAAAGGGACTGAGGGATCAATAATTCCCGGCCCCGCCTTAGGTGTGTGTGAGGCGCGCATTTCATGTTCTCATACGTAGTACGGGATTATTGATCTATTGATCCCTTCGGTCCCTAACGGGTTAAAAGGCGCCAGAAAAATATGGGTTTTCAGGATTTGTTGCGCCTTCCCCACTGATCCCGTAACAAGACCTTTTGCGGTGACGACAATACATTAAAGAAATGAGGGGCACAATCGACGCACGATGTATTGAGGAAAGGTAACAGGTTTGAGCTATGTGGCGGCCTGGCAGCGGGCGAAACGGATCAACATCGCGATCATCTGCACCCTGGCAGCGCGCCGCGCCCCGACGCGCGGCGCCGTCAAGCGCCAGCTCGCAAAGCCTAACGTGTTTTCGGGCACGGTGAAGGGATGGCAGGCGTTTGGCAACGATCCAAACGGGCCAGGGATGGCCGCCGGCCGAGCGCCGCCACGAAAGGCTCGAAGTTCTCGGTCGCTTACGAGGCGAGCGTGAAATATTCGCCGCGCCTGCGGTTGGTGTTGCGAGCAGCGGTGCAGGCTGGCCGGACTATCGGCCCGGCCATCGCCCGGCACCCGAGGCGCGCCCTCAAAACCGCGCGTTGATTGCGATCATCGCAAGGGAATTGGGTCCTTCTGAGCCACCCCTCACATGCGGGTAATTCGCGCCGCATGTCTTTGAGGTGTTTCAAAAATCCTGAGGGTGCAGATTGGCATTGATGTTGTTGTTGCTCTGGTGGTGGCGGGCCTCGCGCTCGGGCCACCTGCGAAGCGGCCCGGGCGGGCACTTCAGCGCCTATAACGTGAGCGCGAAGGGCCTGCCATTGGGGCCCGCGAAATTGAAAATCCAAGCTGACCGCGCATCAAGGCGCGATATTGCGCGCCCGTCTTAACGGGTGCCGGGCCGGGTTCGGTGATCGGATGGGATCACCGCCCGGCCTTTACCATTTCCCAAGAGGGGTTATCGCTATGGCCGATCCGGTCGGCGGCGACGAGCCGCTTTTGAACAGGGCGCACCTCGCGAGCTGCTTCAACGTCTCCGAAAACACAATAGACAAGTGGCGCATCAAGGGGATGCCGGTTGAGGTCGAGGGCGGCAATGGGGTCGCCTATGGCTTCCAGTTTTCCGCCTGCAAGGCTTGGCATGATGAAACCCGCGCGGCGGAGGCGGCTGAAAAGCGCGCCGCCGATGATTTCGTTGCGCAACAGCGCATGGCGTTTCTTGGGGTCGAGAAAGAGGATCAGAAAGCGGGCCAAAGCCCGGCGCAGATGCGCGAGCTGGCGCAGGCTGAGCTTGTTTGGATGCAGGCGGCCGAACGGCGCGGATCGCTGGTGCAGGTTGATGAGATCGTTGACCTTCTCGATGCGGTATTCACCGAAATGCGCGTCGGTCTCGACAATCAACCCGATTGGCTCGCTTGATGGCCCGGATGTTGAGCTGGTGGTTGCGTATTACGACGAGGTTCTGCGGTCGATCCAAGCCGCAATTGAGGACGCCGAGCTCTCTGAGGCCCTGGCCGATGAACCCGATGAGCCGGGGCTTTTCTGACATGGTGACACTTCCCAACCGCCCCGGCGAGTTGACTGAGCTGCCGTCGATGCCGCCCTATGCCAGCGCCCCAGCGGTCCTGAAAAAACCTTGCCGTCGCTCTCCCCTGCAACCCGCATGGGAGTTGTGAATGCGGCGGAAAAACACATGAAGGTGAACGCCAACGGGCGTTGGGCGAGCTTTGACCGCAACGTGACGCCCTACATGATCGAACCCGCGAACATGATGACAACGCGGCGCTTTCGCGAGCTGATCTTTGCCGGCCCGGCGCGGGCAGGCAAAACGGTCAAGCTGTTGTGCGGCGTCTCGCATCGGGCAATCGGGTCAAGGCGGTCACTTTCGGCGACATTCACATTCCAAGCCTCGCGCCTGACGTGTTCGGCGCGCTATGGGGGCGGGATGGCGGTTCGCTGGCCAAGGCCCTGCGTCCTGAATATCAGTTCATTCATGACCTGATGTCCTTTGAAATGGCCTCGCGCCATGTTGACGGTGATCCCATTCACCGCGCCCGCATGGCCGCCGCCGGTCACTGCAGCATTCGCTGGCAGGTGCAGGAGGGCGCGAAGTTTCTGCGCGCGATTGAGCGCGACACGTACCGCCCGATCATGATCAAAAGCAATCACGATGATCGCCTGATGCAATTGGCGCGCAAGGATGTTGACCGGATGGATACGGGCAACGCGGAATATTGGCATGAGTGCAACCTGGCCCTTCTGCGGGCGATCCGCGAGGGCGATGAGGTATTCAACCTTTGCCGATGGGCCCTAAAAAACGAGGATGCCCGCGCGTTTGAGGGGATCGACTTTGTGCCGATGGGCGGCAGTTTCGTGATCTGCCAAGACAGCGGCGGGATCGTATGCGGAATGCACGGGCACCAAGGGCCGAAGGGCTCCCGCGGCATGGCGGTCGGGCTCGCCAAGATGGGCACGCGGCTCACCATTGCAGACGAGCGTTCGCCGCAAATCCTTGACGGCGTTTACATCGCGGGCATGTCGGGCGATCTGGATAAGGGCTATGATAACAGCCCGTCGAGCTGGCAGCGGTCGCATGTTGTCACCTACGCCAACGGCAAGCGCACGCTGATCACGCAAACCCCTGACGCGCGGTGGCGGCCATGAGCGGGGCGGACGATCTGCGCCGGTCCCTGCGCAGCGTCCGTCGCGATGTCTATTTCCGTGCGGCAATCCTTCCGCTTGAGGTCGCGCAGCTCTCGGCGAGCTTCGGCGGCGATGGTGAGCCGATCACGGCTGAACAGGTTGAGGCGGATTTCGGCCCTGGGGCCGCCCGCGCATCGCTGAGCCTGCGCGCGGCGGGCCGGGCATTCAAGGAAGCGGCAAAGCTTGAGTGGGGTGAGGCATGAGCGCGGACGTGAACGGCGCGGCACGCGCCCTGAGGCTGGCGGATCGCGGCAATAATGAGCTTGACGCGGAGGTCGGGGCCGCCGCTGCGGCGCTGGATGGCGCGCTAGACGGGCGTGAGCCGCCCGCGCGGCCCTCAGGCCAGACGCGGCGCGGATCGGCCCTAGAGGCGGTTCTGAATGTCCTGTTCGGCACTGCGGTCGCGGCGATTGTTAACGCCCTGTTCCTGCCGCTGGTCGGCCTGCCCGCGCCCGACGCGGGCCAGCACGTCGCGCTTGCGGAGCTGTTCACCGCGCTTTCGCTGGCGCGGTCCTATGCCGTGCGGCGGCTTTTCAACAGATTGGGGGTTTGACATGGGGAAACTGGAAACGCCCGCCGCACCGCGCCGGTGCGAGCGCTGCGGCGGGCACGGGTGCCATGATTGGGCATTCATGGGGATCGACACTTGCGAGGCGTGCGCCGGCTCAGGGGCCTCGCCTTACGCGGTCTCGGCGGGGCGGTCAAGCTCTTGCTGATCGGTCCACGGGCGACACGGCAAGGATGCCGTGGGCGCGATCCTCGCCGCGCGCTACGGCTTGCGCACCGTTTCAAGCTCTGAGTTCTGAGCGCAACAGGCGGTCTTTCCGCTGATGCGTGATCTCTATCCAGATTGGCGGGCTTGCTATGCGGATCGACATGCGCTTCGCGATCTCTGGTTTCACTCGATCCGGGCTTACAACCTGCGCCCCGGCCCGATGCTCGCTGAGCAAATCCTTGAGGGCCATGACATCTATACCGGGATGCGGTCGCGCGACGAGCTGTCGCGCTCACACGGCCTCTTTGATCTTGTCGTGTGGGTGGATGCCTCGCGCCGCCTGCCGCCTGAGCCCGGCGGCTCTACGGAGCTGTCGACGGATGATGCTGATTGGATCATCGACAACAACGGGCCTGAGGCGAATTTGCCGGGCGAGGTGGCCCGACTGGTCGAGGAAATCACAAGCCGCCTGACGCTCGCCGACGCATTCGCGCGGAACGGATGAGCGGAACGCCTCGTGAACACCTTGCACGGATTTTGCACGGGTTTTTCGTGCAAAATCCGGAACATCACACGAAAAGGCGGTAAAACGCATTAAAAGGTTAAGCTCAAATCGCCCCTGAAGGGGCGAAAAAATCCATGAATTTCAGGTGGTTATCTGGCGACCCCGGCAGGATTCGAACCTGCAACCTGCCCCTTAGGAGGGGGCTGCTCTATCCTGTTGAGCCACGGGGCCGCACGGGCCCTCTTTAGCGCCATGATCCGCGCTTGTCATCGCCCCAATCCACCTTTTCGCGACGCTTGCCTGAAGAATGCCGTTCGCGGTAACATTCGGAAAACAACACATTGAGGACCCGAGCCCGTGAGCGCCAATGACAACCGCCCCCTGACCCTGCGCGACGTGTCCGAGGCGTCGGGCGTCTCGGAAATGACTGTCAGCCGGGTGCTCCGCAACCGCGGCGACGTCTCCGACGCCACTCGCCAACGGGTGCTCGAGGCCGCCAAGGAGCTGGGTTACGTGCCCAACAAGATCGCCGGCGCGCTCGCCTCGCAGCGGGTCAACCTCGTCGCCGTGATCATCCCGTCGCTGTCGAACATGGTCTTCCCCGAGGTGATGACCGGCATCAGCGAGGCGCTCGAGGAAACCGGGCTGCAGCCCGTCGTGGGCGTCACCGGCTACTCCCCCGAGAAAGAGGAGAAGGTGCTCTACGAGATGCTCTCCTGGCGCCCCTCCGGCGTGATCATCGCGGGGCTGGAGCATTCCGACGCCTCCCGCGCCATGCTGCGCGCCTCGGGTATTCCCGTGGTCGAGATCATGGATGTCGACGGCACCCCGGTCGATTCGGTCGTCGGCATCTCGCACCGCCGCGCCGGCCAGCAGATGGCGCAGGCGATCCTCAAGGACGGCTATGAACACATCGCCTTCCTCGGCACCAAGATGGCGCAGGACCACCGGGCGCGGAAGCGGTTCGAGGGTTTCACCGAGGCGCTCGCCAAGGCCGGTGTCGAGATCGAGGACCGCGAGTTCTATTCCGGCGGCTCTGCGCTGGTGAAGGGGCGCGAGATGACCAAGGAGGTGCTCGACCGCTCCCCCGACCTCGATTTCATCTACTATTCCAACGACCTAATCGGCGCGGGCGGGCTCTTGTACCTGCTCGAACAGGGGGTGAAGATCCCGGCCGATTTCGGCCTCGCGGGGTTCAACGGGCTGAACCTGCTCAAGGGCCTGCCGCGGGAACTGGCCTCGATGGATGCCTGCCGCCACGAGATCGGCTTCAAGGCCGCCTCGATCATCGCCCGCCGCGTGGAAGAGGGCGACGCCGGCCGGCCCGAGCGCGTGGTTCTCGAACCCAAGATCAGCTACGGCGACACACTCCGCCGCCGGTAGCCGGAATTCGCGCGAATTCCGGGCCCGGAAAATGCATATTTTCCGGGGAATTTTCTGCGCAGAAAATTCTGCCCCGGCGCAGGCCGCACGCCGCGCCGGATAATTCCAATTTTCCGGCCCGTTTTCTTCGAAGAAAACGCCCCCACCGCACAAACCGATTTACAAACGTATTTCCCCTGTCGAAATGGGCGACGAAACAGGGAGATGCTCCAATGAAAGTAGGCTTCATCGGTCTCGGCAATGTCGGCGGCAAGCTCAGTGGCTCGCTCCTGCGCAACGGCGTCGATCTCAGCGTCCATGACCTCAACACCGCCATGGTCGACAGCTTCGTGTCCCGTGGCGCGAAACCCGGCGGCAGCCCCGCCGAGATGATGCGCACCTGCGACGCCGTCATCACCTGCCTGCCATCCCCCGCCGCCTCCGCCGCGGTGATGGAGGAGATGCTGCCAGAGGTCACCCCCGGCAAGATCTGGATGGAGATGTCGACCACGGACGAAGCCGAGGTCAAGCGCCTCGGCCAGCAGGTCATCGACCGCGGCGGCGCCGCCGTCGACTGCCCCGTCTCCGGCGGCTGCCACCGGGCCGACACCGGCAACATCTCCATCTTCGCCGGCTGCGAACGGGTCACCTTCGACCGAATCCTGCCGCTGCTGAAGACCATGGGCCGCCGGGTCCTGCACACCGGCGACCTGGGCTCCGCCTCGATCCTCAAGGTCATCACCAATTACCTCGCCACCGCCAACTTGCTCACCTGCTGCGAGGCGCTGGTCACCGCCAAGGCCGCCGGCATGGACCTCGCCACCGCTTACGAGGCCATCGCCATCAGCTCCGGCACCTCCTTCGTGCATGAAACCGAAAGTCAGGTGATCCTCAACGGCAGCCGCGACATCTCCTTCACCATGGACCTCGTCGCCAAGGATATCGGCCTCTTCCAGTCGGTCGCCGACCGCGCCGGCGTGCCGCTGGAAATGAACCCGCTGATGATAAAGATCTTCCAAGACGGCATCTCCCGCTTCGGCCCGCGAGAGCTGTCGCCCAACATCATCAAGCGGCTGGAAGAGGCCACCGGCCTCGACATCACCGCCCCCGGCTTCCCGCCGGAAATGACCGATGACGAACCCGAGGAACACGGCTACGAGGTCATCCCCCGCAACCGCCCGGCCCCCTGACGCGTTAACCATTTGCCCCTGTTTTCTTTGACCCGGTCGTCCCTTTCCGGGCATATCACCGCGGGGGTGTTTGGGATTATGTGTCATGTTACTGTTTGCGGGTATGCTCGGCATGCTGGCCGTGGGGGCGGCGGCATTCGTCGGGCTGGATAGCGAAATCGACCATTTGGAGCCGGAGGCGAATGACGCGCCCGAAGCCGAAGAAACGCAGGAGAGCGGCGCGACGATCGACATCGCGACGTTCCTGAACGGCGGCATGCCGGAGGCGCCGGCCGAGACTGACGGCTGCGACGCTATTGACGACGCCACCGGGGATGCCACCGGGGATGACACCGGCGACGACTGGACGATCTCGACCGGCGGCGAGGCGGGCGATACCGTCACCGGCACCGATGGCAGCGATTTCCTTCTCGGCTATGCGGGTGACGACCTGATCACCGGCGAAGATGACGCCGACCAGCTCGAAGGCGGCGATGGCGAGGACACGCTGCACGGCGACACCGGTGCCGACACGCTCCATGGCGAGGCCGGCGACGATCTGCTCCTCGGCGGGCTGGGCGATGACGACCTCTACGGCCATGACGGCGCCGACACGCTGGAAGGCGGGGCCGGGGAAGACAGCCTCACCGGCGGCACCGGCAACGACTCTCTCGAGGGCGGCGACGGCGACGATGCACTGCACGGCTACCACGGCGCCGACACGCTCGACGGCGGGGCAGGGGAAGACACGCTCTTCGGCGGCTGGGGCGACGACACGGTGAATGGTCTCGGCCCCGACGGCACCGATGACGGTGAGACCGACTACCTCAACGGTGGCGATGGCGACGACCTGATCACCGCCGGTGCCACCGACATCGTCACCGGCGGCGAGGGGGCCGATACCATCTTCCTCGGCGGCCAGGCCGGGGCCGAGGGCGCGGCCGAAATCATGGATTTCACCCCCGGCGAGGACAGCCTGCTGATCGAGTACGACCCCGACAGCGGCGAGGCCCAGCTCGAGGTCACGCAGGACACCGCCGATACCGGCCTCTTCCGCGTCACCCTGAACGGCACCGAGGTGGCCCTCGTCCACAGCGCCGCCGGGCTCGAGCCGGCCGATATCGCCCTCGTACCGCCGGGCACGGTGTAGCCCGCGCCGCGCACCACCGGGAATTCGGGCTTTTCTTTTGCCCGGACTCCCGCTATACGCGCCCATCTGCCGGGCCTCCCGGCATATCTCCAAAGGACCTTGCTGGACGACATCCCGGCTCGCGCCCTCAACCCCTCACTTCGAAAGGAGACCCCGATGTCGATCACGGTTGAAGAAAAGCACAAGATTCTCAAGGACTTCGCGACCAAGGAAGGCGACACCGGCTCGCCCGAGGTTCAGGTGGCCATCCTGACCTCCCGCATCGCGACCCTGACCGAGCACTTCAAGACTCACACCAAGGACAACCACGGCCGCCGCGGCCTGCTGAAACTGGTGGCCCAGCGCCGCAAGCTGCTGGACTACCTCAAGGGCAAGGACGAGGGCCGTTACCTCGACCTCATCAAGCGCCTCGGCATCCGCCGCTAAGCCCGGCCGTCCACGGTTCGACCTTGCAGCGCCCGTCTCGAAAGAGGCGGGCGTTTTGCTGCCGGTCGCCTCGCGCCAATCTTGCAGCCCCGGTCCCCGCTCCATACATCCATAACAGTCAAAGCGAGGACCAATCCCATGCAAATCCAGGTGAACACAGACAATTTCATCCATGGCGACGACCGCCTGACCGAGGTGGCGGAACAGGCCGTTCAGACCGATCTCGGCCATATGGAAGACCGCCTCACACGGGTCGAGGTTCACCTGAAGGATCAGAACGCCGACAAGCACGGCCCCGATCACATCCGCTGCACCATCGAGGCCCGCCCGCGCGGCATGGGCCCCATGGCCGCCCATCACGACGGGCCCGACATCCCCGCGGCCCTCAAGGGTGCGGCCAAGAAACTCCGCTCGCGCCTGTCGAGCGAGTTCGAAAAGCTCGATCCGCACCGGTAAAGGAAGCCCGCGCATAGGAGCGCATCGCCGCCCCCCGGCCCGGCGATGCGCTTCTCCGCGCCCGGCCCCCTACAACAAGCTGTGCTCTGACACCTGCATCCCGGTCACCGCCACCGGCTCCGGCACCTCCCCCCGTTCCAGCCGCCGCCGCTCGCGTGAGGACAATTCCCCGCGGATATCCCGCAGCACCTGCCGATGGTCCGGCGCCCGCTCGCAGAACGTGGCGATCCGGCCCCGCTGCTCGGCCACGAAGGCCCACCATTTCTCCTCGTTGAGAGCGAAGGCAGCCGTGATGTCCTGCGCCGCATACCCCGCCTCGTAGACCCGCTTGCCCATCAGCACGGCCTGGTAGGTCCGGTAGGAAAACAGCGTCGCGGTCGGCATGTCGTGATAGCTGGGCAGCGTATGCCGCCAAAGCTTGAGGTTCTCCGCCAGGCTGTCCGGCACCGCCAGCTCTTCCCGCGCGTCGATCCAGTATGGCGTGTCCACCCGGTTCCCCAGCGCGTAATGCAAACAGATGAAATCCCGCACCTCGTCGTACAGCCGCTCCATCCGCTGATTGTACCGCTTCCGCACCGGCTCCGGATAACTCGCATCGGGAAACAGCCGCATCAGGTGCCGGATCGACATGTCCACCATGTGAATCGCCGTCGACTCCAGCGGCTCGATGAACCCGCCCGAGAGCCCCACCGCGATCACGTTCTTCACCCACGCCTCGCGGTTCCGCCCCACCCGCATCGGAATCACCCGTGGCTCCAGCCCCTCCGCCGCCGGGCCCAGATGCGCCATGAACTCGTCGCGCGCCTCCTCGTCGGTCCGGTGCGCGCTGGAAAACACGTACCCCGTTCCAACCCGGTTATACAAAGGCACCCGCCAGCTCCACCCGGCGCCCAGCGCGGTCGACCGCGTGCCGGGCTCCAGCCCCTCGCCCTGGTGCGGGATCTGCACCGCCATCGCCCGGTCATTGGCAAGGCAATCGGCGTAGCTCACGAATTCCGTGCCCAGCACCTCGTTGATGATCAGCCCGCGAAAACCGGTACAGTCGAGCACCAGCTCCACCTCCCGCCGCCCCGTCTTTTCAAGCTGCAACGCGGTGACATAACCGCGCTCGTCCTGCTCGACCTCCCGAAGATTGTCGAGGATATGCGTCACGCCCCGTTCGGTGCACACGTCCCGCAACAGGCCCGCGAACTTCCCGGCATCGAGGTGATAGGCAAAGCTTGCCTCCTGCGCAAAGGCCGGCGCGCGAAACCCCCTAGGCCCCCGTTTCTCGTGGATCAGGTCGAGGTTCGGCCCGCACAGCTCGGCAAACTCCAGCTCCCCGGCGCCGAAGCGCAGCATGTAGGCGGCAAGGTCCATCCCGTCGATCACCGGCGGTTCGTCGAACGGGTTGAGGTAACAGATCGGCCGGCCCTCGCGGTCGACGTTCCAGTTGTCGAACAGCACCCCCAGCTTGAACGAGCTGTTGCACGCGCGAAAGAACTGCGCCTCCGATATCCCGCAATCGATCAGCGTGCGCGGCATGTTCGGCACCGTCGCCTCGCCCACGCCCACCGTGGGAATATCGGGCGACTCGATCAGCGTGACGTCAAGCGCGTGCTCGGGCGCCGTGCTCCGCGACAGGCCGGAATTCAGGATAAGCGCGGCCAGCCACCCGGCGGTGCCCCCGCCGACGATGGTCACGGATCGGATCGGCTCTGCCATGTTGTCCCCCATGCGGCCCGACCGGGACAGCTTACCTTGACGTAACGTCAAATCAACCCGGACGATCGCCTCCCCGGGATGCGGAAATTTTCGCCATTTTTAAGCGAATGGTCTGAAAATTGCCGGAATCAGCGGTTATGCGGGTCGCGCATCACATCAATCGCTTGGCAGATGTGGCGCGACCGTATAGATCACCCATAAAAAACAAGCAGATAATGTTTTGTTCCGCGCAAGGCGCGCGGCGAGGAGCAGTAAGGTGGCAGGCGAAAGGTATCTGCTGTCCGGCAACCAGATTGCGGTCTACGGGTCGTGGAATACCAGCTATCCTGGTGGCCTGACAACGATAAAGCTGCACCAAGTGACGACTCTCGGCGACGCCGACAGCCGCTATTTCCTCGTCCGCACCCAGGGCGACGGCGACACCGTCACCAACGGCCAGTACTTCGCCGTTTACGAGGCGGTCGATGACGGCAACGGCAACCTTGTACCGGGCCCCATGGTCATTCCCCCCACCTTCGCGACGCCCGACGCCTTCAACAACACCGGCGCCGGTGACGATTACATCATTTTCGGCATGTTCGGCGGGTCGCAATTCGCGGTCGATCTCGCCGGGTTCGAACCGGGCAACACCGCCTCCTTCAAACAGGGCGAAGACGTGCTGCCGGGGGGCGATGGCGAGCTGAATGTCGACACGATCGAACAGGCCAACCCCGATGCCTCGGCCATCTGCTTTGCCCGCGGCACGCTGATCCGCACGCCCACGGGCGAGGTGCCGGTCGAAACGCTCGCTGTGGGCGCGCTGGTCTGCGTGCCGGACGGCCCGCCTCGACCGATCCGCTGGATCGCCCGTCGCGTCATCCCGCTGGGCCACGCAAACCGCCACCTCGCCCCGGTGCGTATCCTCCGTGGCGCCTTCGGTCCGGGCCTGCCGTCGCGCGACCTTCTTGTCTCGCCCAATCACCGGGTCATGCATCGCAGCCCGTGGGCCCAGCTCTGGTTCGACTCCGCCGACGTCCTGCTGCCCGCCAAGTTCATGGTCAACGGCCGCACCGTCCGCTACGAGACCGCCGCGCGCCGGGTCGAGTACTGGCACTTCCTTCTCGACAGCCACGAGGTCGTCTGGTCCAACGGCGTGCTGACCGAAAGCCTGCACCCCGGCGACGTGGCCCTCACCGGCATGGCCGGCGCCACCCGCGCCGAACTGCTCGAGATATTCCCCGAGCTGGCCGGCCACGATGCCCCCCTGCAACAAACCTGCCTGCCCTCCCTTCGCCGCTTCGAGGCCGACCTCCTCCTTCGCTCCGGCGACCTCCAGCTTTCGGATGGCGAGGGATAGCCGCGCTGTTCATCGGGGGCAGACTTTCCTAAACAGGGAAAGTCCATCCTTCGACCGACGACAGAACAGCGGAACCCGATGCCCCCGATTTCATTCGCGCTGACGCCCGGCCCAATCGTCAGACGCCCTCCCGATCATCACGTCTCGACGATGTTCTACGACGCACGAGGAGAGCTGCTGCTTTCCTGGGCCAATGGAACGGGATCGCTGTTGATCGAGCGCGTGGGAACGATGCATGAGGCCATTGCCTTGAAAGGGTCTCCGGCCCGTTTCCCGGTCGTTCAACGATTTTCAGACGGCCGATGGCTGTTGGCGGACCCGCGCTGCCGGAAGGACGATCTCAACTGTCAAATTCTCTCTCCGGCACTCGAACCTTTGCACGCGTTCCACGCGGGCGATGCGATCCACCAGGTCATCATCGACAGGGATGACAATATCTGGATTGGTTACTTCGACGAAAACACGACGGCAGGGCTGCTGCGGTTCTCGGCCGATGGCCGGATCACGTTCGATTTCGGCGCCTCCTCCGGCCTGTGGGTGCTCGATCTCTATGCCATGTATCTTGACCGGACCGGGGCCGTATGGGCCCATCCGTATCCCGATCTTTGCCTCGCCAGGATTTCAGGTGAGACGGTGACAAAGACCCTCGACGAAAGCCCGGTCAAAGGCGCCCGCGCGATCCTTGCAGGCGGCAATCACGTCGCATTCTTCGGAAGCTATGAGGATGATAACGGGGTTTTCCTACTCGACCTGTCCCGTGGAACCGGCGATGCGGTCGTCCTGACGGCGGACGGCAAGGAGCTTGACCCGGACAGCCCGGCGCCGATCGCCACTCAAAGGGAAACGGCCTCGCTCCTTGTCGGCGACACGGTCCATGCGTTGCACCTCTCCGACCTGATCCGGGCGGTCGAGGGCAACTGACGCAATCCGACGCGCTTTCGGCCTCTCCCTCGCAACGCCCGGCCCCTTAACCCGGCCCATGCCGACCTCCGCACCGACGCGATACCGACAAGATACCGACGTTATACCGACGTGCCAAACCCCAGTGTTTGCTGGCATTAACCCCGATTCGCGCCCCCTCCCCGTGATCTAAGCTTTCATTCCTCCTTAAACTCCTCTATAGCGCCGCCATCTGAGACGTGATGCCCTTGGCCCCGGGCGCATGAAGAAGAGATGGGGTCGGCGGCAATGGGGCCGCCATTGAAACGGAGGACTTGGGATACGCCCAAGAGCGCCTCCAACCAGGAAAACGACAGATGTTCAACGAAGTGAAGAAGACGATGCAGTGGGGCGAGGAAACGCTCACACTGGAAACGGGCAAGGTTGCCCGTCAGGCAGATGGCTCGGTCATCGCCACCCTTGGGGAAACCTCGGTCATGGCCAACGTGACCTTCGCCAAGCAACCGAAAGAAGGGCAGGATTTCTTCCCCCTGACCGTTCATTACCAGGAAAAATACTACGCCGCGGGCAAGGTGCCCGGCGGCTTCTTCAAGCGCGAGGCGCGGCCGACCGAAAAGGAAACGCTCACCGCCCGCCTGATCGACCGGCCGATCCGGCCGCTCTTTGTCCCGGGCTTCAAGAACGAAGTCCTGGTCATGTGCACCGTGCTCTCGCACGACCTCGTCAACGACCCCGACATGGTGGCGATGATCGCCGCCTCGGCCGCTCTGACGATCTCCGGCGCGCCCTTCATGGGCCCGATCGCCGGCTGCCGCGTGGGCTATGAGGATGGCGAATACATCCTCAACCCCGATGTCGAGGATATGCACGACCTGCGCAACAAGCCCGACCAGCGCCTCGACCTCGTCGTCGCCGGCACCAAGGACGCGGTGATGATGGTCGAATCGGAAGCCTACGAGCTGACCGAAGAGGAAATGCTGGGCGCCGTGACCTTCGCGCATGAGCAGATCCAGCCGGTGATCGACCTGATCATCGACCTCGCCGAAGACGCCGCGAAAGAGCCGTTCGACTTCCAGCCGCCTGATTACACGGAGCTTTACGAGGCCGTGAAAGCCGCCGGTGAAGACCAGATGCGCTCGGCCTTCGCCATCACCGACAAGCAGGAGCGCACCACCGCCGTCGCGGCCGCGCGCGAGGCGATCAAGGAAAAGCTGACCGAGGAACAACTCGAAGACGCCAACCTCGGCTCGGCCATGAAGAAGCTCGAAGCCGGCGTTCTGCGCGGCGACGTGGTCAAATCCGGCAAGCGGATCGACGGCCGCGCCCTCGACGAGGTGCGCCCGATCGTCTCCGAAACCGGCATCCTGCCCCGCACCCACGGCTCGGCGCTCTTCACCCGCGGTGAAACGCAGGGTCTCGTGGTCACCACGCTGGGCACCGGCGATGACGAACAGATCATCGACGCCCTGCACGGGAACTTCCGCTCGAACTTCCTGCTGCACTACAACTTCCCGCCCTACTCGGTCGGTGAAGCCGGGCGCGTCGGCCCTCCGGGCCGTCGTGAAATCGGTCACGGCAAGCTGGCATGGCGCGCGCTTCAGGCGGTGCTGCCGGCGGCGACCGACTTCCCCTACACCATCCGCGTCGTCTCCGAGATCACGGAATCCAACGGCTCCTCCTCGATGGCCTCCGTCTGTGGCGGCTCGCTTTCGATGATGGATGCGGGCGTGCCGCTCAAGGCCGCCGTGGCCGGTGTGGCCATGGGCCTCGTGCTGGAAGAAGACGGCTCCTACGGTATCCTGACCGACATCCTCGGCGACGAGGATCACCTCGGCGACATGGACTTCAAGGTCGCCGGCACCGAGAACGGTATCACCTCGCTGCAGATGGATATCAAGGTCGCGGGCATCACCCCCGAGATCATGAAGGACGCCCTGGCCCAGGCCAAGGAAGGCCGGATGCACATCCTCGGCGAGATGGGCAAGGCCCTGTCGGAAGCGGGCGATTTCTCGATCCACGCCCCGCGTATCGAGACGATGCACATCCCCACCGACAAGATCCGCGAAGTGATCGGCTCGGGCGGCAAGGTCATCCGCGAGATCGTCGAGGTGTCTGGCGCCAAGGTCGACATCAACGACGATGGCGTGATCAAGATCGCCTCGCCGAACGGTGAAGCCATCCAGAAAGCCTACGACATGATCCACTCGATCGTGGCCGAGCCGGAAGAAGGGCACATCTACAAGGGCACCGTCGTCAAGATCGTCGACTTCGGCGCCTTCGTGAACTTCTTCGGCAAGCGCGACGGGCTGGTCCATGTCAGCCAGATCGAGAACCGCCGCCTGAACCATCCCTCGGATGTGCTGAAGGAAGGTCAGGAAGTCTGGGTCAAGCTGCTGGGCTTCGACGACCGCGGCAAGGTGCGCCTGTCGATGAAGGTCGTCGACCAGGAGACCGGCGAAGAAGCCAAGAAAGAGGAAAAGGCAGAGGACTGATCCTCACAGCCATTCCAAACAAAAAGGGCCCCGGTGGAAACGCCGGGGCCTTTTTCGTTTCCCCGGCGTGGGCCTGACCCGGGGCCTCGCGGCCGCAGGTCACCCCCGCGCCGCCTTCAGGATCATGTCCGCCGCCTTCTCGGCGATCATGATCGTCGGCGAATTGGTGTTGCCGCTGGTGATCGTCGGCATGACCGAGGCGTCGACCACCCGCAGCCCCTTGACCCCGCGCAGGCGCAGCTCCGGGTCCAGCGGCGCATCTTCGCCCGGCCCCATATGCACGGTGCCCACCGGGTGAAAGATCGTCGTGCCGATATCGCCTGCCGCCTTGGCCAGGGCCTCGTCACTCTGCACCTCGATCCCCGGGCGGAACTCCTCGGGCGCGTAACGCTGCATCGGCTCCTGTTCCATGATCCGCCGGGTCAGCCGGATCGATGCCGCCGCCACCTGCCTGTCCCCCTCGGTCGACAGGTAGCGTGGCGCAATCACCGGCGCGTCGGCGGCATCGGCCGAGGCGATGGTGACCGTGCCGCGCGACTCGGGCCGCAGGTTGCAGACGCTGGCGGTGATGGCCGGGAAATCGTGCAGGTCGCCCCCGAACGCATCGAGCGAGAGCGGCTGCACGTGATACTCCAGGTCGGGCGTCGCAAGGTCGGGCCGCGACCGCGCGAACGCGCCAAGCTGGCTGGGCGCCATCGCCATGGGGCCGGACCGCTTCAGCGCGTATTCCAGCGCGATCTTCGCCTTGCCCCACAACGAGCCGACCATCGTGTTCAGCGTCACGGCCCCGGTAAGCCGCCACGCACAGCGCAATTGCAGATGGTCCTGCAAATTGCCGCCCACGGCCGGGATATCGCGCTTCACCTCGATCCCGTGTTCCCGCAGCAACTCCCCCGGCCCCAGCCCCGACAACTGCAACAATTGCGGGCTGCCGATCGCCCCCGCCGACAGGATCACCTCGGCCCTTGCCCGCGCAACCTGCCTTTCATTGTTCTGCAAATACTCGACACCCACCGCGCGCCCATCCTCGAGGACGACCTTTTGCGTATGCGCCCCGGTCTCGACCTTCAGCCCCTTGCCGGTGCCCGCCCGCAGGAAGGCCTTGGCGCTGGTCACCCGCCAGCCGTTGCGCTGGTTCACCTTGAAATAACCGACGCCTTCATTGTCGCCCCGGTTGAAATCATCCGACGCCGGAATTCCCGCCGCCACCGCCGCATCGCGCCAGTGGTCGAGCACGTCCCAGTGCAGGCGCATGTTCTCGACCCGCCATTCCCCGCCCGCGCCGTGATGCTCCGACGCGCCGTCGACGTAATCCTGCGAGCGTTTGAAATAGGGCAGCACGTCGTCCCAGCCCCAGCCCGGGTTGCCCATCTGCCGCCAGCCGTCATAGTCGGCGGCCTGCCCGCGCATGTAGATCATGCCGTTGATCGCGCTGCACCCGCCCAGCACCTTGCCGCGCGGATACAGCAGCGAGCGGCCGTTCAGCCCCGGCTCCTCGGCCGTGCGGAAACACCAGTCGGTGCGCGGGTTGCCGATGCAGTAAAGGTAGCCCACCGGGATATGCACCCAGTGGTAATTGTCGCGCCCCCCGGCCTCGAGCAGGAGAACGGTGTGGCCCGCGCGGCTCAGCCGGTTGGCCAGAACGCAACCGGCGCTTCCGGCGCCGACGATGATGTAATCGTATTCCATGGCCCGCAATTTGGGCAAACCGTGCCGCCTTGGCAAGCCGCGTCAGAGGGGCAGGGCGGTGGTGTTCGACACGGTCCGAAGGGTGAAACTCGACTGCATCTTCGCCACGCCCGGCAAGCGGGCCAAGTGCTGGCGGTGAATGCGGGCAAAATCCTCGGTGCTGTCGGCCACGACCTTGAGGATGTAATCCGCCGCCCCCGCCGTGTGGTAGCATTCCAGCACGTCAGGAATACGCCCCACCGCCTTCTCGAACGCCTCCAGCACGTCGTCGGCCTGGGTCGACAGCGTGATCTCGACGAAGATCGTCGCCGACATGCCCAGCTTGCGCGCATCCAGCAGGGCGACATAGCCCCGGATATACCCCTCGGCCTCCAGCCGCCCGACCCGCCGGTGACAGGCGCTGGCCGACAGGTTCACCTCCTCGGCCAGGTCGGCATTCGAGATGCGCCCGCGCCGCTGCAGCACCGAAAGCAGGCGACGGTCTGTTGCATCGAGGGACATATGCGCAAGGCCTTTCGATTAACCTGCCGTTTATTCGAAGAACCTTCACTCCGGCGTCAAGGGAGCGGCAAAGATTTCAAGCCAATTGCGCGCGATCTGCGACATTCTGGCAAGATCAGGAGGAGGATCGACCCATGAAAATCGGCTGCCCGGCAGAGATCAAGCCGCAGGAGTTCCGCGTCGGCATGACGCCCAACGCCGCACAGGAAGCGGTGGCCCACGGTCACGAGGTGATCATTCAGGCCGGCGCCGGCAAGGGCGCAGGGTTCGAGGACGCGGCCTATGTGGCCGCCGGCGCCCACATCCTCGATACCGCCGAGGAGATCTTTGCCATCGCCGACATGATCGTGAAGGTGAAGGAGCCGCAGGCCGCCGAACGCAAGATGCTGCGCGAAGGTCAGCTTCTGTTTACCTATCTTCACCTCGCCCCCGATCCGGCCCAGACCAAGGACCTGCTGGAGAGTGGCTGCACCGCCATCGCCTACGAGACCGTGACCGATGATCGCGGCGGCCTTCCCCTGTTGGCGCCGATGTCCGAAGTTGCCGGCC
>Ga0189287_100151_pt1 | contig 40328 bp, 37 predicted proteins | sample UW86minimetaG_FD_130319 | JGI IMG/M metagenome (GOLD analysis project Ga0189287, IMG submission 130319) | Marine microbial communities from the Costa Rica Dome - UW86 mini metaG | ecosystem: Environmental > Aquatic > Marine > Oceanic > Photic zone | place: Costa Rica: the Eastern Pacific... | reverse complement strand
TCCTGTCTTTTCGCTGGTCGCGTTTCCGAACCACAAAAGTCAGCAACTTTTGTTGGAAACGTTCCTGTCTTTTCGCTGGTCGCGTTTCCGAACCACAAAAGTCAGCAACTTTTGTTGGAAACGCTTTAGGCCGCTTTATCAGACTTTTTGCCGCGCCAAGCTTCAAGCATGGCGGCAAGGTCAGACGGGTCAACGGGCTTGGAGAGATAGTCATCCATGCCGGCCTCCAGACAAGCCTGTTTGTCTTCGGCCATTACATTGGCTGTCAGTGCAACAATAGGCAGGGCACCCTTGACCGGTCCCAGTTTGCGAATTTGGCGGGTCGCTTCATACCCATCCATGAGCGGCATATGAAGATCCATGAAGACCAGGTCGTAGGTGCCAGGCGCCGCGTCTTCGAGCGCCGCCAGCGCTTCTACACCGCTTTCCACCATGTGCGGCACGTGGCCTGCACGCTCCACCATCATGCGCGTGAGCGTTGCATTGAGTTCATTGTCTTCTGCAACAAGAACAGCCAGAGCTCCAGCTTTCACTTCAGTTGCGGGTGTAATCGGACTCGGGTCTTCAACCTCGGTAAAATCACTTTCGACTTTGCTGTCGAGAGCAGGGGACGCTTGGGCCTCCGGACGGGCTTCTGGTTGCGGGGTGGCAATGCGGTTTGCAAATGACTCAGCTCTTACAGGGCGTACCAAGTAGCCCGCATATCCTGGACCCAAATCGTCCGCCAGCGTGTCACCGGGTGACGTCAACAAAAAGACCGAGGCGCCATCAACTTTCCAGCTTTCTTCAGCCAATGAGGATTGCGTCACGATGATATCTGCGCCCGGCAGAGGCGTCTCTGTGATTTTTACATCCGCCCCCATGTCTCGCAGCATTGACGAAACAGCACGCCCGCTCATCGGTGCGGAAACGGTTACACACGCCGTCTTTCCTTCAAGCAGGAGCGGCAAGCGGGGTATGTCGTCTGAAACAGTTGCAAGGCTGAGCGATACAGAAAAGCAGGAGCCCTGGCCGAGCTTGCTGCGGACCGTTACATCGCCCCCCATGGCTTGGGCCAAGCGTTTGGTAATTGTGAGACCAAGGCCTGTGCCCTCAAAACGGCGGGCATGCCCCTGTTCGGCCTGGGCAAACTCAGCAAAGATTGCCTGACCGTCTTCTTCAGACAGTCCAATACCGGTGTCTTCGACATCAATGATAAGGCTTTCGACCTCGCCATTCTCGTCTTTAGTACCAACGCGGACAGAGACAAAGACGCCTCCCTCATCGGTGAATTTGACGGCATTGCCGATCAGATTGATCAGGATCTGGCGAAGGCGCGATTCATCGCCAATCACATGTGTCGGGACGTCCGCCTGCACATAGCCAGCAATATCAATATGCTTTTCAAATGCTCGCGGCGTCATCAGCTCGCATGCCTGCTCAATAAGCGCATTAATGTCGAAAGGCGCTGTTGCCAGATCAAAAGTTCCGGACTCAATTTTTGAGAAATCCAGAATGTCATTGATGATGGTGAGCAGAGCTTCAGAGGAGCGCTGCACCGCTCGCGCATGGGAGCGCTGAGCAGGCGACAGATCTGTGTCCAGCAGGAAACGGATCATGCCGAGCACACCATTCATTGGTGTACGGATTTCATGGCTCATGGTGGCCAGGAACTGACCTTTGGACCGGTTCGCAGCTTCCGCCTGGTCCAGCGCTTCACCGAGACGCTCTTCTGTTTCTTTCCGATCTGTGATGTCACGACCAACGGTCTGCACTTCGCTCAGGCGACCATCATCATCACGGATTGCAAATTCTTCCCAGACGAACCAACGGGGGCCGCGCACGGTCTCCACTCGCTGGTCATATCGAACGCGATAGGGAGGAAGTGCCAGGCCTGCAAAGTCACCCAGAAGCCGCGGCTTCTCACCTTCTGGCAGTGTCGGCGTGAAAGGATTACCGAGCGCTGTGCCGCGAGTCGTATCAAACGTGTCACAATAAACCTGATTGACGAAGGTAAGCCGTCCATCCAGATCTTTGCGCAGGATGATGTCGCCCTGATTGGCAACAAGATCGCGATAGCGTTCCGCGCTCTCTTTCAGTTCCCAGTTTGAGTCGTTGAGGAGCTCTACTTTTTCGAGGAGTTCGTTTACTTCGATGCCGCGCTCGCGGAGCCTGCGCCAGAGAAAAAGCGCGCACCCGATTGCCGCCCCGCCAAGGATCGCGGCAATAGCAAGAACAGGAAAAACAATCGACGCGGCAAACATGGGCGGTCCAGACAATCTGAATTAAACCGTGCCTTGATTGTCGGGGGCCAAGCTTGAGAAAGAGTTACTTCAAGGGGCTCACATGGAGGAATTTGTGGAGGAGATTGGGGACTAAATTCGCGCTCAGGCCGCTGCCCCCAGGGAGTTGCCATTCTGATTGCGGTAGGAGAGCGCTTCTGCGATATGGAGACGCTCAACATTTGGCACTTGATCAAGGTCTGCCAGGGTTCGCGCCACTCTTAAAACCCGATGATAGCCGCGCGCGGTGAGCCCCGTCCGGTCTGCCGCCTCCATCAGGAGATCACGTCCGGCACTGCTCAATTTGACCGTGGTTTCCAGCAAATCTCCGTCCGCATGGGCGTTGAGCAGAACATCCGTGCCGTCATACCGCTCTGCTTGCAGGGTGCGCGCTGCAGCGACACGTGCTGCCACCTCACTGCTGCCTTCGGCGGGCGGTGGGAGCGCGAGATCCCGGGCACTTACGGGCGGCACGTCAATATGGAGATCAATCCGGTCGACCAGGGGACCAGAGAGTTTTGCCTGATAGTCCAGCACGCATTTGGGAAGCCGGGCGCAGGCACGACCTGGATCGCCTGCCTGTCCGCAACGACAGGGGTTCATGGCGGCGACCAGTTGAAAACGGGCCGGGAAGGTGATGTGCGCGTTGGCGCGGGCGACCACCGCTTCGCCGGTTTCAATGGGTTGACGCAGACTGTCGAGAACCTGTCTTGGAAATTCCGGCAGCTCATCCAAGAAGAGAACACCGGAATGGGCGAGCGACACCTCTCCCGGACGGACGCGCAAACCCCCGCCAATCAATGCCGCCATAGAGGCGGAATGGTGGGGCGCACGATAGGGCCGCCGCTGTGTCAGTCGGCCTTCCGATAGTTCGCCGGCAATGCTTGCGATCATGGAGGTGTCGAGCATCTCCCGTGGGCTAAGCGGTGGCAGAATGCCGGGCAAGCGCGCCGCCAGCATGGATTTTCCGGCCCCCGGCGGACCCACCATCAACATGTTATGGCCGCCAGCCGCCGCCACTTCCAGAGCCCGTTTGGCGCTTTCCTGACCCTTAATGTCCTTCATATCGGGCAGCGCATCGCCCAGCACGGCCTTCATGGGCACAGGCTCTGAGAGAAGCTGATTGCCTTTCAGGTGATTGATCAGCTGGATGATGGTCGCTGGCGCAAGGACGCCCGGATTGGTTTCATCAAACCCTGCCCAGGCTGCTTCCGCGCCACAGGGCGCCGGGCAGATGAGGCCCTTGTCGCGCCCATTTGCCGCCATGGCTGCGGGGAGCGTTCCCGCCACGCCGGTGATGGTGCCGTCGAGAGAGAGCTCACCCAGCACCACATAGCGGTCGAGATCCGGGCTTTGGACCACATCCATCGCGACGAGAAGTCCCAATGCGATGGGCAGGTCAAAATGGCTGCCCTCTTTAGGAAGGTCGGCAGGGGCCAGATTGACGGTGATCCTTTTGGGCGGCAGGCCAAGACCGATGGCACTTAGAGCTGCACGCACCCTTTCCCGACTTTCGCCCACGGCTTTGTCGGGCAAGCCCACAATAGTGAAGTTTGGCACACCGCCGGAAATTTGTACCTGCACGTCGACAGGCTTTGCCTCCAGCCCCAGAAAGGCAACGGTTTCTATATGCGCCACCATGGGCGTGCCCCGTCTGATTGTGATCCCCAACACAAGCTCAGAGCGCTTGCGCCTTAAACCCTGTATGATATCGTTATTTCAGTCAAGAACAAAAAAGGAACATATGCGCGGGTCGGTCAGTTCTGCTATGGAAATAGTCGGTTTCCTGTCTCAGATCTGAGGATGTCTTTTCATGCCGTTCCGCCTGCCTGCCGTTTTCATCAGCTTCAGCCTCGCCCTTTTCGCCCTTCCGGCTTTCGCAGAGGATGCATGGGAGACAATCACACCAGGCGGCGAAACATCCTGCGCGCTTGGCACGCCCTATAGCTTCCATGCTCGCAAGGCTGATCCAGAAAAGCTCGTTGTATTCTTTAATGGCGGCGGTGCCTGCTGGGCCGGGCAGACCTGTGACCCAGCTGTAGAGCCCACGACTTATGTGCCGTCCGCTCAGATGGGCCATAACGACCCGCGGACCCACAAAGGCATTTTTGATCTTGGCAATCCAGCAAACCCTGTGAGCGACTGGAGCATGGTCTTTGTCTCCTACTGCACGGGCGACGTACATCTAGGCGAGACTGATAAGACGTATGGAAAACCCGATGGCAGTGAGATTACGATCCGCCATCGCGGACATGCGAATGCTCATGCAGCTCTTGCATGGATGAAAGAAAATATCGGTGGCGCCAAACAAGTGTTGGTCGCAGGCAGCAGTGCAGGCGCTATCGCGGCCCCTGTCTATGCGGGAGTTGTCTCCAAAGCCTATCCGGACGCGACAGTGCATCAGTTGGGCGATGGCGCGGGCGGTTACAGCTCGCCAAAGATCGGCGGCCTACTTGCTGAGTGGGGCACACTCGACTTCTTGCCCGTGTGGGCGCGGAACGCAGATGGGTCCGTCGTCAGTTTTAGTGATTTTTACATAGGTGCCGCAACTCAATTTCCATCGATTTCTTTCGCTCAATATGACGCGGCTCATGACGGTGTACAGATCGGGTTTCAACAGGCGCTACAGGGCGGCACGGCTCTGCACGAGCAGATGATTGCCAATCGCGCCACCTTGAGTGACGCCATACCAGGTTTTGCAAGTTTCACAGCAGGCGGTGACAAACACACGATCCTGCGCGCACCCTATCTCTACTCATATTCCGCTAACGGAACATCTTTTGTGGATTGGTTGGGCACACTTATTTCCGGCGAGAATGCGGGAACAGTCGATTGCGCGGACAGCGACGCGGGATGTGACGCAGCACCGTCGTGACAATTTCAAGCTGCCGTTATCCTGTTTCGACCGCCCTCTTTTGATTTGTAGAGAGCTTCGTCGGCCAAGCTTAGCAATGTGTCTGCTGCCTGGTCAGACTTGGTGTTCTCAACAATCCCTATGCTTGCGGTGACCAGAAGCGCAGCACCCTCTTCAGTTTGCATCACACAGTCTTCAATCGACTGACGCAGCCGATCACACGTTTTCAATCCGTCTTCCAGTCTGCTGTCTGGAAGCATAATGGCGAACTCCTCGCCGCCTAAGCGACCCACAGTGTCAACTTCACGAAGACCATCGGACAATGTCTCCGCAATCGTCTTAATCACGATGTCGCCGGTCGCATGGCCATAGGTGTCATTCACCTTCTTGAAGTGATCAATGTCCACCATGGCCACACATAGGGCGGTGCTGTGACGAATGGCGCGGGCCACCTCCGCATCAAGGCGGTCCATAAATGCGCGGCGGTTGGCAATCCCAGTCAATACGTCTGTCAGAGCGAGATTAAGCAGATCGTTTTGCAACTGAACCGTTCGATTTGCGACACGCAGGCGCGCTTTCAGCTCCGGCTCTGCAACAGGTTTTCGCAAAAAGTCGTCGGCGCCGCTATCTAGCGCTTCGACGAAGGCCCGCTTGTCGTCGTGGGCCGTCACAGCAATTGTGAACATATTGCGTGTTTTGGGATCCGCCTTAATTCGCCAGAAGAGCTCAAGCCCGGAAATATCTGAATGCTCAAGACTTGAGATGAAGATGCTGTAGTCACCGCTGGCGGCTTCAGCAAGTGCTTCCTCGCCACTGGTCACCATGTGGGGCAAATAGCCGGCGGTATCTAGGATATTGCTGATGATTTTTCGCTGAACACCACTGGATTCATAGACGAGAAGGCGTGTTCTCTCCATGTCTTGTTCGATCTGCACACCACCACCCTGGCATTTTGCACCGAAAGCTTTCGGCTTCATTTGTGCAGCCAAAGTGATCTAATAAACCTAAATGAGTATTAAGCAGTGGCGAGGTCGCTTAGGGTTTTTGCGCCAGTGCTATCCCAATGAGCGCCTCACGGGAAACCAGCGGTGCAAGCTGTTCCTCGCTCCACTCATCTGTGCCTTCGGGCCGACAGGGGATCACCATGTAGCGGGTTTCTGCGCTTGTTTCCCAAACTCGAATCGCGATTTTCCTATCGAGTTCAAGGCCCATTTCTTTAAGGACCTTGCGGGGCTCTCGCGCAACACGCGCCCGATATTCCGGGCTCTTGTACCAATCGGGCGGCAAGCCCAATACTGGCCAGGCGGTACAGGAGCATTGGGTACAGACAATCACATTGTGGCGCTCGGGCTCGTCTTCCAACGCGACGATATATTCACCCTGAATGCCTTCATACCCAAGTTCGGCACAGGCGGCCGTGGCATCTTCCAGCAACCGCTTTTTAAAGTCCGGATCGGTCCATGCGCGCGCCACAACCCGGGCGCCATTTTTAGGATCCCATTCTTCAGTAGCGGTGTGGATCACAGCTTCAACGGCCCCTTCGGGGATCAATCCCTTGTCTGTGAGCGCGCCCTGCAATGCTTCGGTGCGGGCCATAGGTGAGGCGATGTTGGTCGGTGTGCTCATGTGTCCGCTCCGTCTAAATAAGAATCCCAGAGATCGACGACGACGCTTTCATTGTCGGCACCTGCATCCGCCCACAGGTCTGTGGAGGCAAACTCAACATGGTAGGTGTGTTCTTTACGGAACGCGCCTCCATGAGCTGCAGCGTCGGGAAATGAAAAAGCCGGCGCCACATGCAGAACAGTGCCGGTCTTGCCCCGACAGAAGCGAGGCGCGCGAATGTGGCCTGCCGGATGAATGTCCTTCACCGTGACACGGTCGTCCTTCTTAAACCGCGCGACCGGTTGCGGTTCCAGTTCTGCCATAGGGTCAGGCGCGTTGGGACTCGCCAACGGAAACGCACCGCCTGCGCGTTCCTCCAGCTCTTCCTTGGTCAGGACACCTTTTTCGACAAAGAGGGTCGCCGCGCCGGTCAAGACGCGCTCGTAATAACACGCCTGGAGATAGTGGATGGGCGGCATGCGCTCAATGGAATGACGGTACTCATCTGCATTGTGATTGCGCAGCACCCCAATGCCAACAATGTTCAAGGCAAATGCCGTTGCCTGCCAAGGCTCATGAAAGACCGGTTCATTTTCCTCGTAAGAGATGGCGCCAAAGCCTGCCATCCCACCCAGGTCATGAATGCCGTCCATGGTTATCTCCTCCCTGTCACTGGTATCTCAGAGCTTTTCTTCAATGGCGTCCCAGATCAGGGCTGAGATGTCCGCGCCGCCAAACCGTGCGATCTCCTGAATGCCTGTCGGGCTCGTGACATTAATCTCCGTGAGGTAATCCCCAATCACATCAATGCCCACAAAGATGAGGCCGCGCGCTTTCAGTTCCGGGCCGATCTGCTCGCAGATTTCCTGTTCGCGTTTTGTGAGTTCGGATTTTTCCGGACGGCCGCCCACATGCATGTTGGAGCGGCTTTCGCCTTCTGCGGGCACACGGTTCAATGCTCCCACTGGTTTTCCGTCCACCAGAATGATGCGCTTATCGCCTTTGCGCACGTCTGGCAGATATTGCTGCACGATGAGCGGTTCGCGATAGAGATCGGTAAAGAGCTCCAGCAAAGAATTGAGGTTCTGATCTCCCGGCTGCAAGCGGAAGACGCCAGCGCCCCCATTGCCATAGAGCGGCTTGACGATAATATCCTTGTAGTCGTCCCGGAAGGCTTTGATCTCAGCCTCGTCAGACGTGATAAGGGTTGGCGGCATGACACCGTCAAACTCTGTGACAAAAATCTTCTCAGGCGCATTGCGCACATGGGCCGGGTCGTTCACCACCAGGGTTTGCCCATGCACTTTCTCAAGCAGATGGGTTGCGGTGATGTAGCTCATGTCAAAGGGCGGGTCCTGGCGCATAAGCACCACGTCTGTATCAGCGAGATCCACAACCCGCTCTTCCCCGATATCGACATGATTACCAACTTCCCGGCGGAGCGTGATGGGCTTTGTCTTGGCATAGACACGCCCGTCCCGCATGGACAGGTGCCGGGGTTCATAAAAACTCAGTGAATGCCCGCGGGCCTGAGCTTCCAGCGCCATGGCGAATGTTGAATCCCCGTTTATGTCGATCGCATCGACCGGATCCATCTGGATCGCTACGTCCAAGCTCATGAGATACGCCCTCTGTGAGATGTTTGTTCTTGTTGGCTTGCAAGATGGGGCGGGTAGGCGCGGATGACAAGCGCCAAGGCAAAGCTAAAGGTCGCCTTTTTAGACCGGTTGGTCCTGTTCAGGTGGCTTCACCCGCACATAGGGGACGATATTACGCACGCCCGACACATTGCGGGCATGGTTGATGACCCGCTGCAATTCACTTTCTGAGCGGGCAATACCCAGCAGATAGATGGTGCCGCGGACAGTCTCTATTGAATAATTAATGGCCGAGACATCGCCGTCCCCCATGAGACGCGCGCGAAGTTCTGTCGAGATGAAGATGTCTTTAGAGGCCTGGGCGATACTGGCGTCGCCAGCGACCTTGATTTCATTAATGACCTCGGACACACCGTCCACGCCCCATGAAAGGCGGGCGGCACTCATCCGCATTTCAGGCTCATCGACGACACCGGTCAGCAATACGCGCCCGTCATGCACTTCGGTTGATATCGCGGCGAGAAGGTTTTCATCCAGTTCGAAAAACTGTCGCTTTATTTCGACATCAATCTTCAAGTCATCAAGCGCGGTTTCAACGCCGCGCTCTTCCGCCGCTGCGATGCCAGCTGTGGCGCCCGCCCCAATCACCATGCCAGGCACCGAGCAGGCACTCAGGACGCACAGGACCGCTATGCTCGCTACCGCTCGATATGTTGTTCTTTGGCTGAACCTGTTGAACCGCATCTCAACCTCCGCCCGTCGCGCACCCGAATCATCCGCGCCTCTATTGGTAGCATGGGGAGGCTGGGTACTTAAGGCCGCCAGGCATCCTTGATATGCCGAGGCCAGCGACCAGGAACCACATGCACCACATCAAAACGGAGCGAGGTGCCGTCCGGCTCCCGCGACAGGAGGATTTCTCCCGCCCGCAGCAGGCGCGTCCATTGCTTGGGCGTTACCGCATCCGCCGCACCCTCAAGGGTCTGGCGCGCCTTCACTTCCACGACGATCAGGGTCTTGCCCTTTCGGGCAAGGATATCGACCTCGCCCCCGCGTGTTTTCACACGCTCACCGACAATCCGGTAGAGCTTAACCCACAAAAGCCACCGCGCGAGCCGTTCTGCCCACAGCCCTCGGTCGTAGGCCTGCGCCCCTTTTTCCCGTTTAGAGAGGCGCGCCATTTGACTCAAACCTCATCCTTAGAGAGGTCGAGCGCGCGCGTATAAACCTCCCGGCGTTTTAAGCCTGTTGCGCCGGTCACCGCCGCAACCGCATCTTTCAGAGAGTGCTGGGTGAGCGCCTTACGGAGCATGTCATCAACAGATGCTTCATCAATCACAGCATCCCCCTGTGACGGCCCGACAATGACAACCACTTCCCCTTTTGGCGCGCCTGCTTCCTCGTAATGTGCCGCAAGCTCGGCGGCCGTGCCGCGGCGCACCTCTTCGAACTTCTTTGTGAGCTCTCTTGCGACAGATACCCGCCGATCGCCCAGGACGGTGGAGACATCTGCAAGCATGGCGGCAAGCCGTCTCGGGCTTTCCAGATATACAAGGCTCGCGGAGAGGCCCTGCACTTCTTCAAGAGCAGTGCGGCGCGCTGCCTGCTTTGGGGGCAGAAAGCCCGCAAAGAGAAATCTGTCCGTGGGCAATCCGGCAAGGGTCAGCGCTGCCATGACTGAGCTCGCGCCGGGCAAAGTGGTGACGGCCAGGTCTTCTTCCAGCATGGCCTGAACAAGCTTGTAGCCCGGATCAGATATCAGCGGCGTGCCTGCGTCAGAGACCAGCGCCACGGCGGCCCCGTCCTGGATGCGGGTGATCACTTTTGGACGTTCGGTGATGGCGTTGTGCTCATGATACGCGCGCAGGGGCGTCTTCAGGCCGTGGATTGCAAAGAGCTTTGAGGTGACCCGCGTGTCCTCACACAGCACAAGATCAGCTGCGGCCAACACATCCAGGGCACGAAGCGTGATGTCACGAGCGTTCCCAATGGGCGTTGCGACGATGTAAAGGCCTGGTTCCATGTATTTCAATCGGCTTTTCTGTGCGTGATGATGTTGCCAAAGTGCCGCGCTCGGACCCTCTTTGTCTATGCGGATGGCGCCCGCGCCACAAAAAAGCCGTTTCCCCCGTGTCTCTAGCTAATGTTTCTATATAAAGTCGCGTTTGAAATTGGCGTGGCAGCCGATATGCCACACCAGGCCATGTTTATGATCACCGCACTAAAGGGGATTTAGGTTGTCGATCTATCGTTTTGGTCGCCGTTCCGGCGCCATTGCCCGCCTCGCACTTCTCGTCTCCGTTTCCTTTGTGCTGGCAGCCTGCGCCTCTAACAGCACGCCTCCGCCGGTTTCACAGCAGCCGCGCTCAGAAACGCCAATCGCGGTGACGCCTCCGCCAGCGACGCAGCAAGATCGCGCCCTCTTTTTGCGTCCACCCCATATGGGGGACCGTGACGCGGTTCGCATTGCCGTGCTGCTGCCTCTCAGCGCAAGGCAGCCTTCTGTGCGAAACGTCGCTGAATCTCTTTTGAACGCCGCCCAGCTCGCGCTCTTTGAATTTGGGAATCCAAATGTCCTTTTGATCCCCAAAGATACGCGCGGCACCAATTCCGGTGCCGAAGGGGCCGCACGGGAAGCCCTGCAGGAAGGGGCTGAACTTATTCTCGGACCGCTCTTCGCTGGTTCTGTTACGGCTGTCCGGCCTATCGCAGCCCAACGCAATGTGCCGGTCATCGCCTTCTCCAGTGACAGCAGTGTCGCTGGAAACGGGGTCTATCTGCTGTCCTTCCTGCCTGAGCAGGATGTTGAGCGGGTGGTGGATTATGCAGGGCTGCAGGGCCTCACCGTGTTTGCCGGCATGGTGCCGCAGAACAGCTATGGCAGCCTGATGCGCCAGGCGCTGACCAATGCAGTCACCGCACGGGCTGGTGAGGTTTACAGAATTGAGAGCTATCCGAACCGAGCGGAAGCCATGTTTGAGCCAGCCAGACGGCTTGCCCTTTATGATGATCGCAAGCGCGCCCTGGCGAGAGAAAAAGCCCGGCTTGAGGCGTTAGGCGATGATCCTGAGGCAAAAGCAGCGCTAAAAGCGCTCGAAAACCGGGAGACCCTCGGTGATGTGCCCTATCAGGCGGTCTTCGTGCCGGCAGGCGGTACGGAACTTCGCTCCGTCGCCCCGCTTCTTCCCTATTTCGACGTCGACCCGCGTAAGGTGCAATTTCTTGGCACCGGCCAATGGGACGATGCCGCGCTTGGTCGCGAACCCAGCCTTGTTGGTGGATGGTTTGCTGCGCCGCCCCGGGAAGCCCATCGTGCCTTCGAACAACGTTATGCGCGCGCCTTCGGCTCTGAGCCGCCTCGGATCGCAAGCCTTGGTTATGACGCGACCAGCCTCGCTTCAGCACTTGCGGCACGGCCTCAGGGTCAGCGGTTCAACGAACAAATCCTTGGCAACCCGGACGGCTTTGCCGGTGTTGATGGCATTTTCCGCTTCCTGCCCGATGGTCGCAATGAACGCGGCCTCGCTATCCTGGAGCTTCGTCGGAATGGGCCGGTCGTTGTTGACCCTGCACCACAGAGCTTCGTACCAGCGCCAACTTTCTGACCCTCACGCCAATCGAACGGCTGAGCATGTGTTGGCTCCGTTGACCTGAAAGATCGGCAGGACCAAGCTCGATCGCATTGTTCTTCCGTTTATGGGCTCAGTTCATGACCTATCGTCTTTACAATTCCTACGCGAACTCGGCCGGGCGCCGGGTGCGCATCGCGCTTCATCTTAAAGACATTCCTTTTGAGTATGTCTCTGTTGATATTGCTCCGCCTGCGGAAGAACATCTGGGTGAGGAGTTTGGTAAGATCAATCCAATGCGGCTCATTCCAGCGTTGGAGCATGACGGACACATTCTGATCGAGTCGATGGCGATCCTCGATTATCTGGAAGACCTTCATCCAACGCCGTCGCTCTATCCAGCAGATCCGCTAAAAAAAGCCCAGGCCAAAGCTTTCGCGATGACGGTGGCCGCCGGCATGCACCCGCTCCATAATATGCGGGTCATCAAATATCTGGGCCAAGAATTGGAGCTAGATCAGAAAGCTGTCGCCAAGTGGTATGTCACCTGGGCGGACAAGGGCCTCCATGCGCTGGAGACGCTGGTGTCTGAGAACAGGGATGAGGGGCCTTATTGTTTTGGGGACCGCCCGAGCGTGGCGGACCTGTTCTTGGTGCCGCAATATGCCAATTATCAGAACCTGGGGCTCAATCTCACACCCTATCCGAAGCTCGCAGCAATCGTGGATGCGTGCAACGCGCACCCCGCTTTCGTCAAAGCGGCGCCTGAAAATCAGCCGGATTTTCCAGGTGATGGCTAAGCGAGCAACTCACCCAAGAGCTTATTGAGCACAAGGCGGCCTGTCGGTGTGGCCCTGAGCTGATCACCATTCGTTTGCAACAAGCCATCGTCTGACAGTTCAATCAGGCGGCCGGGATTGATCGGTTTTCCGGCGAGCGATGCATACCGCTCAAGGGAGACACCCTCCTCCAGACGGAGGCCCATCAACATCATCTCTTCGGCCGATTGGGAGGGGGTAATTGTTTCCTGATCGACAAGCCCATGATCTTGAGCCTCCACCGACGCCAACCATTTGGATGGCATGCGCTCGGTCACCGTCGCGCGCTTCACCCCATCCTTTGTGATGCGCCCATGAGCGCCAGGGCCAACCCCCACATAATCTCCATAGCGCCAATAGGTGAGATTGTGACGACACTCCGCGCCGGGTTTTGCGTGGTTCGAGACTTCATAGGCGCTGAGCCCGGCGTCCGCGCAGATGAATTGGGTTACGTCATAGAGCGCGGTTGCCTGATCTTCATCGGGCACGGTAAAGGCGCCGCGGGCATGAAGATCAAAGAAGGGTGTGCCTTCTTCGATGGTGAGTTGATAGAGCGACAGATGATCCACGGCAAAGGACAAAGCGCGTTTGAGTTCCGCTTCCCAGGCCTCAACTGTTTGCTCAGGACGTGCATAAATGAGGTCAAAAGACATGCGCCCGAAATGCGTGCGGGCAAGCTCAATAGCGCCGAGCGCCTCGTCAACAGAATGGAGGCGCCCCAAAAATTTCAGGTCTTTGTCATTCAGCGCCTGCACCCCGAGTGAGACACGATTGACGCCCATTGCGGCGAGAGCTCGGAACTTTTCTGCTTCCACACTTGTTGGATTAGCTTCGAGAGAAATCTCGACTCCCTGATTGATCCCCCAGAGCCGGTCGATAGCCGCAAGCACCGTTTCTACCGTCGCAGGTTCCATAAGAGAGGGCGTGCCCCCACCAAAGAAGATGCTGGTGACAGTCTGCGGATCAGACAGCGTCGCCATATGCTCAAGCTCACGCACCAAGGCGCGGGCGTAGGCTGATTGATCCACGGTGCGGACGACATGGGAATTGAAATCGCAATAGGGGCACTTAGCCTGGCAGAAGGGCCAGTGCACATAGATGCCAAAGCCCGGATCGGGCGCACTCAAATCAGACGCTGCGGCCTTATTTGAGGAAGACATCGGTCAATTGCCGAAACGCATCAGCTCGATGGGAGATGGCGTGTTTTGCATCCGGGTCCATTTCCGCAAAGGTGATGTCATAGCCATTGGCCACAAAGACCGGGTCATAGCCAAAACCTTTGTCGCCTCGCGGCGGCCAAACGAGCGCACCTTCTACCCGGCCTTCGAAATAGTCCATCTTGCCATCGGGCGTTGCGAGCGCGAGGCCGCAAATGAATGCCGCAGAGCGATCATCACTGCCGGTCTCTTTCAGTGCCTGTTCGACTTTCTCCATCGCGAGGCTGAAGTCTTTTGACGGGCCCGCCCAGCGTGCAGAATAAATGCCCGGATCACCGTTTAACGCGGTGACCGCGAGGCCGCTATCATCGGCGAGCGCCAGAAGGCCGGAAGCCTCTGCCGCCGCGCGCGCTTTTAGTTCAGCGTTTGCCTGAAAGGTGAGGCCGGTCTCTTCGGGCTCTGGAAGCCCCAGATCTCCGGCCGACACGGTCTCAATACCGAAAGGTTCCAGAAGCGCGCCGATTTCGCGCACCTTGCCCGCATTGTGGCTCGCGACCACGAGTTTTTGTCCTCTGAGATCGCGTGCCATTGGCTTTACCGCACAGCTGCTTTCTGCATCTCGACAAGCTGGCCGCAAGACTGTTTGGCCAGGCGCAAAAGCTCCAGGAAGTTTTCTTCCGAGAAGGGTGTGCCTTCTGCGGTGCCCTGGATTTCAACAATGCCGCCCGTGCCGGTCAGCACGAAGTTGGCGTCTGTGTCCGCATTGGAGTCTTCTGCATAGTCCAGATCGGACACAGGCGCGCCCTGATAGATGCCGCAGGAAATGGCTGCCACATGGTCGGTCAGCGGCGAAATGTCGATCATGTTCCGCTCGCGCATCCATTCGATGCACTGGTGAAGGGCCACCCAGGCGCCGGTGATAGACGCTGTGCGTGTGCCACCATCGGCCTGGATCACATCACAATCGACTGTGATCTGCCGTTCGCCAAGGGCTTTCATATCGACAACGGCGCGAAGCGAGCGGCCGATCAGACGCTGAATTTCCTGAGTCCGACCCGACTGTTTGCCAGCGGATGCTTCCCGGCGCATGCGCTCGTTGGTGGAGCGTGGCAGCATGCCATATTCAGCCGTCACCCAGCCTTCGCCGCGACCGCGCAAGAAAGGCGGAACCCGTTCTTCGAGGCTTGCTGTGCAGAGCACATGAGTATCACCGAAGCGCACCATGCAGGAGCCTTCAGCGCTTTTTGAAAAACCGGGCTCAAAAGAGACTTTGCGCATTTCGTCAAAAGCGCGGCCAGACGGACGGGTGGTGCTCACAGTGCGGACCTCGTAAAGCGGGTGTAAATGGTGGCCCGGTCATACCCCGGCACCCTTCAGGCGTCCAGCCTTTGGGCAGCTTAAGACGGAAAACAGAAGAGCAATTGACGATGCCAGCCGCCCTTCCTAAGTTTGAGAGGTAATTTGCGTCCAATTTCAGGGCGTTAGCGAGCATCACACCGTGTGCCGCCAACCCAGAGTGTAAGCCCATGCCCGCCGTCAGAGACCTTAATGACCGTTCGAGGGCCATCCTCCAGCAGGTGGTTGAAACCTACCTGGAAACGGGTGCGCCAGTAGGCTCGCGCTTTTTGTCCCAGAACCTGCCCCTGACCCTCTCAGCAGCAACTGTGCGCAATGTCATGTCAGACCTAGAGGCGCTGGGTCTTTTGGCCGCTCCCCATACAAGTGCGGGGCGTTTGCCCACTGACGCGGGGCTTCGGCTCTTTGTCGACGGACTCCTGGAAGTGGGCGACCTCTCAGAGGAAGAGCGACGGGCCATTGAAACCCAGGTCACCCATTCTCCCTCGGCCAACACGGTTGAAGATGTGTTGCGCGATGCCTCACAACTTCTGTCTGGCCTCTCTCACTGCGCTGGATTGGTGCTCGCCCCAAAAGCTGAGCAAACACTCAAACATATCGAGTTTGTCGCGGTTGATAGCGGCCGGGCCCTTGTGGTTCTCGTCTCTGAAGATGAAAGCGTCGAAAACCGCATGATTGATGTGCCCCGCGGCATCACACCTTCGGCGCTCACAGAAGCGACCAATTTTCTCAATGCCCGTCTGCGGGGCCGCACCATGGCCAACGCAACAGAGGTCATTCAAGCTGAGATCGCTGCTCAAAAGGCCGAACTGTCCGCGCTCACCCAACGGGTGGTTGAGGCGGGCCTAGCTGTCTGGTCGGGAAGCGAAGGGAATTTAGCTGGCGCCAATACCAGCGATCCCCTGGACCGGTCTCTTATTGTGACCGGGCAATCCAAGCTGCTGGAAGATGTGAGCGCCATGGAGGATCTGGAGCGGGTCCGGCTCTTGTTCCAGGAACTCGAAAACAAGGCGGACCTGGTCCAGCTTTTGGACCTTGCCCAAGATGCAGAGGGCGTCCGGCTTTTTATCGGATCAGAGAACCAGCACTTCGCCCTGTCTGGCTCCTCTGTGATTGTGAGCCCTTTTATGGACGAAAGCCGCCGGGTGGTTGGTGTGTTGGGGGTCATCGGCCCCACCCGCCTTAACTATGCCCGGATTATTCCTATGGTGGACTATACGGCCCAGGTTGTAGGCCGCCTGTTACGCTGAGTGTTGACTTCGGCGAGCGGACAGGCCATTTCTCCGCCTCATTAGAGTTTAGAGCGGCCAATTGGTTTTTTGGCGCTTTCAGGGATTACGTAGACATGAGCGATCAAGACAATTCTGCAAATGGCAACACAGGCGATGAGGGTGATGCGCCCCGCAAGCCAACGCCTGCTGAATTGAAGCAACAGGCTGACGACCTGCTAAAGGCGGCCGCTGCGGCGAATGATGACGGCAATGATGAGATCGACGCCCCGGAAGAGGTGGATGAGCGCAGCGAAGAAGAAAAGATCGCCGACGCCATGGCTGCCTTGGCCGCAGAAAATTCTGACCTGAAAGACAAGCTGCTGCGCGCTGCTGCAGAAGTTGAAAATATTCGCCGCCGCTCTGAACGCGAGAAGGCAGACGCCGCCAAATTCGGCGCGACGAAATTCGCCCAATCCGTGCTGGCAGTTGCAGACAATCTACGCCGCGCTATTGATGCTGTGCCGGACGATCGCAAAGACGGGTCCGATGATGTGGTGAAATCCATCATTGAAGGCATTGAGATGGTGGAAAAGTCGCTCCTAAGTGCCTTTGAATCCAATGGCATCGTGCCTTTGAACCCAGAGCCTGGCGAAAAGTTCAACCCGAACCTGCATGAAGCGCTTTTTGAGGTTCCTGGTACCGGCCAACCTGGCGGCACAATCGTTCAGGTGGTGGACACAGGCTTTATGATCTCTGATCGACTTCTGCGTCCGGCACGTGTTGGGGTTGCCAAAGCAGATGATGGGGCCGCGCCTGGCGGTTCCGTCGACACAACTGCCTAAAGCCTCCGGTGCGCATCTGCGCACACAGCCTGTGCGTTTGTGTCCTCGTAAAAGTCTCCCGTAAGGCCCATCTTCATCCTAGAATTTACGTCAGCCTGGCGACCCCCTGAGACGCGGATCGGGCAGGCAGATCTGGGAGGAAGACCATATGACACATTTAATGATGGCCGCGGCCCTGTTTTTCGGGATTCACATCCTCGTTTCGGGCACGAAGCTGCGTGACGGCATTGTCGGCTTGATCGGTGAGCTTCCTTACAAAGGTCTTTTTGCGGTGACATCGCTTGGCGCCATTGTCTGGATGGCGATGAGCTATAATGCGGCGGTGGTCAGTGCGGATAATTCCATCCTTTGGCAGGCACCGATGGGTCTCTTGCATTCGGGCAGCCTGATCATTCTGGTTGCAACCCTTTTTGCTGTTATTGGCCTCACAGCCCCAAGCGCTACAAGTGATGGCGGTGATAAGGCTGTTGCAGAATCCGATGACCCCGCGACACTCGTGAAAGGCATTCACACCATCACCCGACACCCTTTCCTTTGGGGGGCAATTATCTGGGCAGCCTTTCACATGGGGGCGAACGGAGATCAGGCGAGCGTCATCTTTTTTGGAACCTTCTTAGGCGTCGCGTTTTTTGGCACCTTCGCCATTGACGGGAAACGCCGACGGGCGCTTGGGGAAAAGTGGGATGCCTTTGCAGGCGCTTCGTCTAACGTTCCCTTCGCAGCTCTTGCCACCGGCCGCGCGAAATTTTCCATTTCTGAGCTTGGGTGGTGGCGCATTGTGCTGGCGCTGTTTGTCTGGGGAGCCCTGTTCGCATCACACGAATGGTTGTTTGACGTCAGCCCGGTGCCAGGCGCCTAGGTCTTTGTTCATCACATTTTGACCGCTGAAGTTAGCGCGCTGCCGCTGGGAGTGCTCTAGCTCGCAGCTTTTGCGTAAATAGCGGCGGCTTGTTCGTCCATTTCTTTCACAGCCATCTCTATGCCTTGCGCTGAGGGGATTTTGACACGGCAGCATGTTCCTTCCCCAATGGTACTTTCAATTTCGAAACTTCCATCCAGCGCAGCGACAAGATTCTTGACGATTGAAAGACCAAGACCAGTGCCGTCTGTTCCCGTGGTTTGTTGATCCCCAACCTGGAAAAAGGGATCACAGACCAGTTCAATTTTGTCTTCAGGAATTCCGGCACCGGTGTCACTAACTTCTAGCGTTACCGCACCATTTCTCGCGCGTGTGATTGTTAGACCAATCGCACCGCCCTTCGGCGTGAACTTCACAGCGTTGGAGAGAAGGTTCACAAGGATCTGGCTTAGCGCCTTTTCATCTGTTCGAACAACATAGTCATCCCCAAAATCCCAAGACCGTGTGAGATTGATGTCCTTCGCCTTTGCCAAAACATCAATCATGCGCAAAGAGGCTTCTGCAATCTGGGCAACCGCTTGAGGCGTCTTGTTGACCTCAACACCCTCAGACTCAAGACGTGAATATTCCAATATCTGACCAATCAGCCCCAACATATGTTCACCGCTGCTGCGGATATCAGTTGCGTATTCCTGCCTTTTGGCCGCCGGTGATGTGGGCCCAACGTCATCCATTTCCAGGATCTGTGCAAACCCGATAATGGCATTCAATGGTGTTCGAAGTTCATGGCTCATTGATGCGAGGAAAGACTCCCGCGCTTTCGCTGCTGCCTCCGCCCTATTGAGTGCCTGCATGGCCTTTTTTCGTTCTGCGTTTGCTTCTTCCGCACTCGCGATCAATAGCGTGGCGTGATCTTCCGAGGCCTTGGCCCGAGTTTTTTCAACGAGCGCCAATTCCCTGAAGGCAGACAGACCGCCGAGCAAGACCAGTATCGCCCCATTCGCAATCGTCAATTGAACAAGGAATCCCCCCCGAACATCTGCAATGAGCGACACATTCTCTACATAGCAATAGACAAGACATATGGCAGCGAGCAGCACAAATAATGCTGCAGACAGGCCCAGCGCTGTGCGCCTCTCCAGCGTCGCAAACAGACTCACCTGTACGGCCATAATCCACACAGCATGTTCTGCCGCGAGCGCCACATCATTGGCGACCAACAAAGCCAGTGCGACCGTTATCAGAAGATGGGCACTGCCGAGGGCAAAAACCAACCAGATAGCCAGCTTAAGAAACCGGCCCCTGGAAAGCAGGACGACAGAAACGATGGCAGCGAGAAAAAGGGAAAGGATGGGAATGACAGTCTGCGTATACCCATCCAATCGGTTCATCGCCATTAGATGGTGGTATTCATAGACTGATGCGAGCGCAGCGAGAAAGCCAACCATCGTCACCGAGAGGATTAAGGTCCTCTGGGTCGACTGCCCCAGCGCCTGATCACTAGATCCCATATTCCACGGCGCCATCGTCAAGCCACACCCACTGAAAGCCCAATAGTCCTGCCACTTTGGGACAGACCGCTTACTAAAGACCTAAACCTTTAGGATGGGAAATTGTGGCTTCACGTATTTCCAATAACGAAAGAAGCATTTTGCAATCGTGTACATCGTGCCGGTCAGTTGCTAGCGGTAACCTGTATTGGCAGATCGGCTTGCTCGGTCGCTTCCACGCTTTCCGTTGCCAGGAGACCGGGCAGGGTTACACGGCAGCAGGTACCGGTGCCTACCGCACTCTCAATCTCAAATTTTCCGCCCAGTCCCCGAACGAGGGTACTGACAATCGAAAGTCCGAGACCGGTTCCGCCTTCACCCGCACATCGCGCATCGCCTATTTGAACAAATGGCCGGAAGACGTCTTGCAGCTTGTCAGCTGGAATGCCGATGCCATTGTCCTGAATCTCAATACACAGGCCTTTGGACCCGTCTGTCTTGAGCACAAGCCATACCTGGCCGCCTTTCGGGGTGAACTTCACTGCATTCGTCAGCAGGTTGACCAGTATCTGACTAAGCGCTTTTTCATCTGTTTCTACACGAAAATCGAACCTCTGATCCCAATAGCGCAGAAGCTGCACCTCTTTCGCCGACGCGATCACATCCACCATGCGCATCGCGCCCTCTGCGATGGGAGAGAGCATCTGTTCGGAAAGATCGATGTCGCATCCTTCAGATTCGATCCGAGAAAATTCCAGAACCTGGCCGACAAGGCCCAACATGTGTTCGCCACTGTTGCGAATGTCTTTGGCGTACTCCAGGCGCTTTTCTTCTGTGCGTGCGATCCCCGCTTGCCCCATTTCGAGGATCTGAGAAAAACCGATGATCGCGTTGAGTGGCGTGCGAAGTTCATGGCTCATGGATGCAAGGAAGGCTTCGCGCGCGCGCGTTGCTTCTTCCGCCTTGTTCAAGGCATGGATTGCTTTTTCTTGTTCTTTTTCAGCCTTTGCCGCTTCCTTTTTCAGGAGAGTTTCGTTTTCCTCCAATGCTTTGACACGCGCTGATTCCACCGTGACCAGATCACGATAGGTCGCCAAAGCGCCTAGCAGCAAAAGCGCTGCGGCTTGAGAGAAGGCTGTTTGCACAAGGAGAGATGTCTCCGCATTCGCTGCCGGGTTCAATCCTAGAAGGACGAAATACGCGCAGATGACAGAAACGGTCAGGACGAAAAGGGAACCTGCAAGAATGTAGGCGATGCGTCGTGAAAGCGTGGCAAACAAACATACCTGCAATGGGATCATCCACATCGCATTTTCAATTGCATAGAGATAATCGGTAGAAGCAAACAAGCTGATGGCCATCTGACTAAGCAGATAGAGGCTCGCCATGCAAAAGACAGATCCGACCAACGGGCGGAGCAACCGTCCACGGGAAAAGAAAAGTATCAGGATCGCGCCAAGAAAGTAGGCTGTCACAATTGCGACAACAGTGTCACTACGAAAGCGTTCTTTGCCTATGGCAGCCAGACTGTAGAACTCAAATGCGGTTGCAGCGCATACAATGATGCCGACCAAAGCCACGGACATAAATATGGCGGCTGAAACCCGACCTCTTTGTTCTTTTTCATCCGCCACGCGCAGACGCCTCCGACAAGCACACGTTATGCTGCGTTTCCGCATGCCCAGTATGTGGCTCAGAGTTTTCCAAACTAACAATTTTTGTGGTTTACAAGTCGTTACCCACGCAGCGTTTACTCAGCTGCAAAGCCGGAAACAGGGTGCGAAGCAGAGTTCAGTTCCACGGACGGCAGCAGCAACGTCGCAACGGTCCCTTTTCCCTCTTCGCTCTCAAGGGTGAACCGTGTCTCCATCGCTTCAGCCAAAGCCGTGATAATGGCCAGGCCTAGCCCAGTGCCCGTTTCGCTCGCCAAACTGGCGTCGCCGAGCCGTACAAATGGCTGACAGACCTCTTCAAGCTTATCTGCTGGAATACCTGCTCCCGTGTCCATCACCTGCAAGGTCACTCGGTCTCTATCGTGTGGTGTCACTCTGAGAGTCACGCTGCCGCCCGCATCGGTGAATTTCAAAGCATTGCCGACAAGATTAAGCCCAATTTGGATCACGGCCTGACGGTCAGCTCGCACCTGCAGATCACGGTCGCTCGCAATCTGGATCCCCAACTCAACACCTTTTGCTTTTGCCGCTGACTGAGACATTCGGTGAATGAACTGAACGACCTCTTCTAGCTGCCAGTCTGTGGCGTGAAGGTCGAATGTGCCTGAACGTATTCTGGAATATTCCAGCAACTGATTGATCAGGCCCAACACGTGCTCGCCGCTTTGGTGAATGTCCGCTGCGTAGGTGCGGTATTGTTCTGTTGCCCCGTCGCCCAGTGCGTCTGACTTCATGACTTCGGAGAAGCCTATGATTGCGTTGAGCGGTGTGCGCAGTTCATGGCTCATGGTCGCGAGGAAGGTTTCGCGCAGCTTGATCGATTTTTCAGCTTCTTCACGGGCAATTTCTGACTGTTCGCGCGCGACATCTGCTTCTTCAAATGCCCGCTGCATTTCTGCAGCGTGTTCTTCCAGCGCATCAGAACGGGCGTGAAACTTTATAGCTGCTTCACGGAACATGGCGAAGCCATCCAACAAAACGAAGGCCACAATCAAGGCGATGCAGAAAAGAATGAGGTCTGCACAGCAAGGTTCAGCAAAGGGATTGGCACCGATGCGCAGCACATGCACGCCCACTAACAGCAACATTGAAAGCACGAAAGTGCCGCCTAAAAAACGCGCGAAAGATCGGTCAACAGTCAAAAAGGGAATGATGAGAGTCGTGATAATCCAGGGCGTGTACCGCTCCACTGCCATCGGCGCCTCAACAACAAAAAGCAGATTGGCGACCACGGAGATAAGAAACAGGCTGATAAGTCCGTAGATGAGGCCGATGGTCAGTCGGCTGGATGCAACCAGGCCAAGCCAGGACGCGACAACAACAGACGTGAGCAAAGCGATAAGAGTTCCGACCTGAAAGAACTGAAAGGCGGGTGCTTCACCAGGGAGTCCGCTCAAAGAGAAATCATAGGCAGCCGCTGAGATCGTAAACAGACCAGCAAGCGTGATGGTGCGCACAATATCGCGAATGCCCTGATCACGCTCGGCTTGCGACTCTGTTGACACTTTACTCATCTCGCCCTTCACCCTTGGTCCGACGCACTCGGGACAGATCCAAAATCGCAGAAAGGCTTTAAAAAAACATATCTTTTAGATAGGCGCTCTATGGGCGCAAAGCTTCTTGCAGTACCCAATCCCGGAAGGCTTCGGCCTCTGGTCGCAAAGGCCGGTCTTCAGGGTAGACAACGTGATAGGCCGCCGCGGTTTCCAATGTGAGGGCGAATGGTCTGACCAGACGGCCATCCTCCAGCGCGGCGGCAGCCAGCGCCTCATCGGCCAAGGCTACTCCCTGACCTGAGGCAGCAGCCTCCAAGGTGAGATGCGCATCATCGAAGATGGGACCTTTTAGCGGATCAACCGCTGTCGCACCCGCCGATTTCAGCCACCCCGCCCAATCGTCAAAACTATCTTCGTGGATGAGTGTATAGGCGGCCAGGTCATTGGGCTCATGAAGGCCTTTGCCGCGCGCCATCAAAGTGGGGCTTACGACAGGAAAGGATGCAGACCCCAAAAGTTTTTTGGCGACCAGCCCAGACCAATCAGCGCGTCCATAGCGGATCGCAAGGTCAGCGCCGCCCTCCTTAAACTCAACAAAGTCAGGCGTCGGCACCAGATGCAACTGTACTTCGGGGTAAGCGGCATAGAAACGGTCCAGTCGCAAAACCAACCAGCGTGCCGCAAAGGCCGGCTCGACGCTCACCAGCACCGGCCCTTTATTCTCTTCAGCTGAAAGGGCGCGTGCTGCGGCAACCGCCTCGCCAACCGTATCCAGCGCCCGGGTGAGCGGTGGTGCCAGCACTTCCCCTGCGGGGGTCAAATGCACCTTGCGGGCAGAGCGCACGAATAGGGGCTCTCCCAGCCAGTCCTCAAGCCCGCGAATTTGGTGACTGACCGCTGAATGGGTCACGCCAAGCTCATCGGCAGCATGAGAGAAGCTCAGATGCCGTGCGGCAGCCTCAAAGGCCCGCACCATGGATAGAGGGGGCAGCTGACGGGGAGACATAGATGAATTTTCCTCACATATTTGATGAGAAAAGATCGTTTGTTACCAACCCCTTCTAACCATAGATAAGCGCTTAGGAGGAATATAGAGATTTAGACGTTGGAGATGAAGATGAATATTTTTCGTGGATATACAGACGGGCTGTCAGCCAGCTATCAGGTGGCGACCTATCAGTCGGGCTCTTTCAAGCGCCAAACCAGGAAATCCGCAGCCCCGCGTCCGGCACGGATGTCCTTCGCAAAGGCTGTCACCGCTCTCGCTGCCCTCGCACTGAAAGGCGCGCAGAAGGTCTTGAAACGGCGGGGCGGAACAGCTGCCCCGTCCGATTTTTCTGCCCAGCTTGATCTGTTTGCGCGGCCAGCCGCCCACCAAGCCATCTGACCCTAGCGCGCAGGGTCAGTGACCCGGCGCAGCGTAAGATTGAGGCGCCCCCCTTTTTCAAGAAGCGTTGATGTTCCTGGCAATATTCGGTCGATCCCATGAAACCGGAGCCGTGAGGGCCCGCTGAGTATCATGACATCGCCAGAGGCCAGCTTGAAGCTTTGGGTCGGAGTTTTGCGCTCCAGGCCACCCAGCCTGAAAATGGCGGTATCTCCTAAAGAAACCGACAGAACTGGCGCATCCAGTGGCTTTTCATCCCGGTCCTGGTGCAGACCCATTTTTGCTTGGGGCCCATAATAGTTCACCAGACAGGCTTCTGGAGGAGCAGCGTAGCCGGTGAGATCTGCCCAAAGCACCTGCAAACTGCTGAGAATTGGGGGCCAGGGCCGCCCTGTCGCGGGGTGCTGGTCCTCATATCTGTAGCCGGTGCGATCTGATACCCACCCCAGATCCCCGAAATTCGTCATGGACACCGAGAAAGGCTTTCCGGTCTTTGGCATTGTCGGCTGGTAGAGCGGGTTTTCAACAATCTGCTCACGAAGGGTGGCGACAAGTTCTTCCTGAGACTGACGGGACAGCAACCCTGGCCAGATTCTGGTTCCTGGAACGGGCTCCAAGGCTTTTGGGGGTGCGGTTTTCTCAAACATTTTAAAGGGCTTACGGGGGTTAACTGTTGCGCCGGGTCTCGCATGCCGCTATTCAACCGCATCCCGCGACGGGCAGCCATTTTTGAGCAATCAGAGGGCCAATCTGGCGCGGGTGGTCTTGCGACGTGCGAGGCTCAAACATATATATCTCCCAATCGGTTGCGACCGTTTTTAACCTGTTCACCCCATAGGGGGTCAGAGGTTCAAAGCAGAACGACTTCGATCACAGGATCGGGCTCACCCTGCTTCAACCATTGGGCGCTGAATTTCAGGTCCGACTGGCCTGCCGCAGTCATAAAGAGGAAGACAATGGGTAAAGTTATTGGCATTGACCTTGGCACGACGAATTCGTGTGTCGCGGTAATGGAGGGTTCACAGCCCAAAGTTATTGAGAATGCAGAAGGTGTGCGCACCACACCATCCATGGTGGCTTTTGCGGAAGACAATGAGAAACTTGTCGGCCAGCCTGCAAAACGCCAGGCCGTCACCAACCCGTCCAACACGCTCTATGCGATCAAACGTCTGATTGGCCGTTCGTTCGACGATCCCATGACCCAGAAAGACATGGGCATGGTGCCGTACGACATTGTCAAAGCAGACAATGGCGACGCATGGGTTGAAGCACGCGGCGAGAAATACTCTCCGCAGGAAGTCTCTGCCTTCATTCTGCAGAAGATGAAAGAGACCGCCGAGACCTTTACCGGCGAGCCTGTAACACAAGCCGTTATCACGGTTCCTGCTTACTTTAATGACGCGCAGCGCCAGGCAACAAAAGATGCCGGTAAGATTGCGGGTCTTGAAGTTCTGCGGATCATCAACGAGCCGACAGCTGCGGCACTTGCCTACGGCCTCGACAAATCTGATGGCCGCACCATCGCGGTCTATGACCTTGGTGGTGGCACGTTCGACGTCTCCGTTCTTGAAATCGGCGACGGTGTGTTTGAAGTGAAGTCCACCAACGGGGACACGTTCCTTGGTGGTGAAGACTTTGACCTGCGCATCATCGAATATTTAGCCGACGAGTTTAAGAAAGAGCAGGGCATTGACCTGCGTGATGACAAACTTGCGCTGCAGCGTCTGAAAGAAGCTGCTGAAAAAGCCAAGATCGAATTGTCATCCGGCGCACAGACAGAAGTGAACCTGCCCTTCATCACGGCAGACGCCTCTGGTCCAAAGCATCTGACCTTGAAACTGACGCGCGCAAAACTTGAAGCACTGGTTGAAGACCTGGTCATGCGCACCATCGAGCCTTGTAAGAAAGCGCTTGAAGATGCCGGCCTTAACGCCAGCGCCATTGACGAAGTTGTTCTCGTCGGTGGGATGACCCGCATGCCTAAAGTGCAGGAAGCGGTGAAGAACTTCTTTGGCAAAGAACCTCATCAGGGTGTGAACCCGGATGAAGTGGTTGCCATGGGTGCTGCCATTCAGGCGGGCGTTCTACAGGGCGACGTGAAAGACGTTCTGCTTCTCGATGTGACGCCACTGTCGCTTGGCATCGAAACACTGGGTGGCGTGTTCACTCGGTTGATCGAGCGGAACACCACGATCCCAACGAAGAAGGCGCAGACTTTCTCCACCGCTGAAGACAATCAGTCCGCTGTGACGATCCGAGTCTTCCAGGGTGAACGGGAAATGGCGGCTGACAATAAGCTGCTCGGTCAGTTTGATCTTGTTGGGATCCCCGGCGCGCCGCGCGGCATTCCACAGATCGAAGTTGCCTTCGACATTGATGCCAACGGCATCGTATCGGTGAACGCGAAGGACAAAGCGACTGGCAAAGAACAGTCGATCCGTATCCAAGCCTCCGGCGGTCTCTCAGATAGCGAGATCGACAATATGGTGAAAGACGCGGAAGCTAATGCGGAAGAAGACAAGAAGCGTCGCGAGTCCGTTGAAGCCAAGAACCAGGCGGAAGCCATGGTGCATGCCACCGAGAAGACCCTTGAGGACGCTGGTGACAAAGTCAGCGACGAGGTGAAAGCGCCTGTTGCTGCTGCTGTTGCTGATCTTAAGACAGCTCTGGAAGGCGACGATGCTGAAGAGATCAATGCCAAAGCACAGGCTTTGACAGAGGTTTCTCTCAAACTCGGCGAAGAGCTCTACAAAGCTGGCGTTGCAACGGCCGACGCAGAAGATGCAGAGGGCGATGCCCAAGCATCTGATGATGGCAAGGCTCAGGATGATGTGGTCGATGCCGACTTCGAAGAAGTCGACGACGACGATAAGAAGAAAGACGCATCCTAATCCCACTTCCGTAGGCGTGACCCACGCCTATGACACCCCTCTTCCTGAATGGCGATGTTCCTATTGCCGTTCAGGGCCTGGGGCTCGGAAAGGACCTGAAGTCTCGTGTCGAAGCCTGATTTTTATACATTGCTAGGCGTGGATCGTTCCGCAAGCGCGGACGAGCTCAAAAAAGCCTATCGCAAGCTTGCAATGAAATATCACCCGGACAAAAATCCGGGCGATGACGCTGCTGAGCAAAAGTTCAAAGAAATTTCTGAAGCCTATGACGTCCTGAAGGACGATCAGCAGCGCGCCGCCTATGATCAATACGGCCATGCGGCCTTTGAAGGCGGCATGGGCGGTGGACACCCTGGCGGTATGGGTGGCATGGGCGGAATGTCCGATATCTTCGACGACCTGTTCGGCGAATTTATGGGCGGCCGACGTGGCCAGCGCAGCGATGGCGGGCGCGCCCGTGGCCAGGACCTGCGTTACAATATGCAGATCACGCTGGAAGAAGCCTATGAGGGCAAGAAAGCCCAAATCCATGTTCCAAGCTCAGTCACTTGTGACACCTGCACAGGCTCTGGCGCGACACCGGGCTCCCAGCCTGTTAACTGCACCACCTGTGGCGGCAATGGCCGCGTACGGGCAGCGCAAGGCTTCTTCTCGATCGAACGGACCTGCCCAGCGTGCCATGGCCGCGGTCAGGTGATCGAAAACCCCTGTTCTGATTGTCATGGTCAGGGCCGGGTTCAAAAAGAACGCACCCTTGCTGTCACCATTCCACCCGGTGTGGAAGAAGGTACCCGCATTCGGCTATCTGGCGAAGGCGAAGCCGGCATGCGTGGAGGACCGGCAGGCGATCTCTATATTTTCCTCTCCATCGAGCCGCACAAATTGTTCGAGCGTGACGGCACAGAACTCTTCTGCGATGTGCCTGTCTCTTTGACGACGGCCGCGCTTGGGGGAGAAATGGAAGTTCCGACTGTCGGCGGCGGCAAAGTGAAGGTCAAAGTGCCCGAAGGCACTCAGACCGGTAAGCAGTTCCGTGTGCGGGGCAAGGGCATGCCCGGCCTTCACGCGCGGCGCCATGGCGATCTCTATATTCAGATCCATGTGGAAACACCGGTCGGCCTCACGAAGGCTCAGAAAGACCTGTTGAAACAGTTCGACGACGCATCGTCTGCAAAGACCAATCCGGAGAGCGCTGGCTTTTTCGACAAGGTCAAAGAGTTCTTCAACGACACGCCTGACTAAGACCTCTTTGGTCGCGCACATGGTCGCTCTGCTGACAATCGGCTAGTCTCTTCGCATCGTTTTCCTTGAGAAGAGATTTGCCCATGTCCGACGCCCCATTGCTTACCGAAACACGCGGTGCCGTCATGATCATCACGATCAATGATGCTCCGTGGAACCGCATGTCCGCCGCCTTCATGGATGAGCTTGAAACGCTGGTGGCTGACATTGCCAAAAATGACGACATCCGCGCCGTGGTTCTCACAGGCGCCGGGGACAAAAACTTCTCTGTTGGTATGAACCTGAAGGAAATCGGGACCGCAATTCAAGCGAAAGGCGGACAAGATGCGTTTTTCGATCAGCGTTGGAACGTGGTCTCCGCCATCGAAAATATGGACAAACCCTGGATCGCGACCTTCTTTGGCAATTGCCTCGGCGGCGGGCTGGAGCTCCCTCTTGGCTGTCATTTTCGTCTTGCTGCGGAAGAAGGATGCCAGATAGGTCTACCTGAGATGGATTTAGGCGCCGTTCCTGCCTGGGGTGGAAGTGCCCGTCTTCCCCGTGTGGTCGGTCGGACACACGCAATTGATATGATCCTGCGGGGGAAAAAGATTTCGGGGCCGGAAGCCTTTCGGATCAGTCTGGCCAATGAAGTCTGGCCTCTTGGTGAATTAAAAGACCGCGCGATTGCGCTGGCGGAAGAGCTCGCTGCTCAACCGCGCCTCGCCGTCCAAGCAATGCTCGGCGCTTTGATGAGCAGTCCGACAAAGACGCTGGAAGAGTCGCTGGCGGATGAGCGGGCAGCGGTACACCTCACATCTGGGACGCCCGACGCTCAAGAAGGCATTATGGCTTTCCTTGAGAAGCGCAAGCCTGTGTTCAATCAGAGCTAGAGCGCGCACGCACTTTGGTTTAGTGCCTCCTCTTTGTGCTCATCGGGCAACAGTGGAGCACTGTCATTTCTCTGTCACATAAGTGTAGCGGACCAGTCATGTGGCCCGCCTATTCGTCTCCTCAACCGGGGCCTATCCCGTGTCTACGAGGAGATACCTAATGATTAAGAACACTCTGGTGGGAGGCGTCGCAGCAGCCGCTCTTTCCCTCAGCCTAACGGGGACAGCATTTGCGGGTTACGATGTGAACTCGCGTATCGATTCCCTTGAAAACGAACTGCGTGAGCTCAAAGCTCAGATGCAGATGCGTGACAGCAAACTTGCAGAGCTGGAAACAGCGACGGAAGGTCTTGGGGACCTGCCGAAGTTCGATGCACGCAAGCTGCAGATCTCCAGCCGCGATGGCAACTGGTCCATCCGCTTTGGTGGCCGTCTGATGCTTGATGCCTTCCTTGCCGATGCGGAGCGCACAGGCGCAGCGGACTCAAGTGGTGGTGGCGCTGAAATCCGCCGCGCTCGCTTCTTTGCTTCAGGTAAGATTGCTGGTGACTGGAAATATAAACTGCAGGTGGATTTCGCCAGCAATGGTGTTTCCATCAAGACAGCGACTATCAGCACGAAAATTGCCGGATTGACCACGACCTTTGGTAACGACAAAGAACCACAGGGTCTCGAAGAGCTGACCTCTTCGAAGTACATCACGTTCATGGAACGCTCTTTGGTCAATGAAACATTCGCGCCAGGCCGTAACCTGGGTGTGAGTGTTGGTACTGGCGGCGACAATTACAGCGTCCGCGGTGGTTTCTACACGAACGGCATCGACAATGGCTCTGACGCCGCAACAACTGACTGGTCTCTCACAGGTCGTGTAACTTTCGCACCGATCGCAGAGAAAACTGAAGTTGTTCACCTTGGTGTGTCCGGTTCCTACCGTGGCTTTGATGACAATAGCGGTCCCCGCATCCGTCTTCGCAACTTCCACAACGGAACACGCTTCCTGGACAGTGGCACCATCACTTCCGAGGGTCAGATGACACTGGGTGCAGAAGCTGCCGCAGTTTTTGGTCCTTTCAGTGCACAGGGTGAGTACTACACCTCAACGCTTGAAGGTAATGGTACTGGTTCTGCCGACATCGACTTTGATGGCTGGTATGTTATGGCCAGCTATTTCATCACTGGCGAGAGCCGCGCTTACAAAGCCGACAAAGGTGAGTTTGGCCGCGTAAAGTCTGAAGGCGCGATCGAAGTAGCAGCACGCTACGAAATGATTGACCTGGAAGATGCTGGCTTCGGTGCAGGCGCTGCGGATACGACAGCCCTCACACTTGGCGTCAACTATTACTTCAACCCATATGTTCGCGCGATGTTGAACTACGGCACTGCCGAGTATGACTTCACAACGGCATCCGGAACAGCTGACACGGAAGTCGACTTTATCGGCACACGTCTGCAGCTCGACTTCTAAATACAAAAAGCCGAGGCGCCCGGGGTGCCTCGGCTATCTCTTTCGCTGAACCTGTTCCTCACAGTCAGCATGACGGTCCGGCCTCCCCCTAATGTGGGCCGGGCCGTTTTCTTTTTCTACGCTGCTTTGACAGAGCCCAGGAAGCCCTCAATCTCTTTCTTCAATCCTTCTGACTGTGCAGAAAGGTCCGAAGCAAAGTTCGTCACCTGCTTGGCGGCCTGCATGTTTTCGCCGGTGACAGCGTCTACCTCAGAAATGTTCGACGTAACCTCCGACGTTCCCTTGGCTGCCTCCTGAACACTGCCTGCAATCTCCTGCGTGGCGGCACCCTGTTCCTCAACAGCACTCGAAATCGCCGTGGAAATTTCCGACATTTGCGAAATCATTTTATTCACCGTTTCAATCGCGGATACAGCATCCTCGGTGGAAGACTGCATGGTCGAAATCTGTTGACTGATTTCCTCAGTCGCTTTGGCTGTTTGATTGGCCAGTGATTTTACTTCACCGGCAACAACAGCAAAGCCTTTGCCCGCATCGCCTGCCCGCGCCGCTTCAATTGTCGCATTTAGTGCCAGCAGATTGGTCTGTTCTGCAATGTCCTGAATAAGGCTCACCACCGTGCCGATCTTGTTCGCCGCGTCCGTGAGATGGCCCATGGTGGCGCTGGTTTTTTCTGCTTCGTCTGTCGTGCGGCGGGTGAGATCTGAGGATTGCGAAACCTGGCGGCCGATTTCCGCGATGGCGCTATGCAATTCCTCTGCAGCTGATGCGACTGTTTGCACATTTTGTGACGCTGACTCAGCGGCACTGGCAGCAGCACTTGCGCCTGAACTGGTCCGCTCTGCGGTGCGCGTCATTGATCCAGCCGTTTCATGCAGATCAGACGATGCCGCTGATACTGAGTTCAGAAGCGCGGACACCTTGGCATCGAAAGAAGAGATCATCTCTTCCATCGTCCGCGTGCGCTGCTCACGTGCTGCCTGACGTTCGGCCTGTTCTGCTTCCAATTTTTGTCGTTCGTTCGCATTTTCGCGGAAGATTTCCACGGCATGCGCCATTTTTCCGATCTCGTGTTGATTTTCGAGATAGGGAATGTCCACATCTATCTCACCGTCAGCGAGATCAGACATGGTGGATGTGATCCGTTTCAGAGAGTCGGTGATGCTGCGGCCTACGGCAAATCCAAAGAGCGTCACAACACCAAGGACCAAGAGACCGACGGTCAGAAAGATTGTCCCTGTAAATGATTTTGAGGCGATCAATGCCTGTTCGGCCTCGTCGAGGCCAAGCCCTGCGACCCCAACGGTACGCTCAAAGGCTGGAACCATGTCAGCGAAAATGGCACTGAGCTTTTTGATTTCAGCATCTGCCCGCAAGGACATTTCAGCATAACGGTGAACGCCAGACTGATAGCTGTCCATCAAAGCCGACACCTCTTGGCTGAAGCCATCTGGCAATCTCGGTGCCAGCGGAGCTGCAACGACGACCGGAACCGGTGCTGCAATCACCTGAGGGGGCAATGCGGCATCGGCAGATCCGTCTGCCACTGGCCCTTCTGAGGCATCAACTGCACCGTCTGGATCAATCGAGAGAGGCGTTTCACCTATTGTTGGCGTCTCAACGACAACGGGCACTTCGTTGACTTGAGCTTGCTCCAGGTCTGCCAGGAGGACGTCGAATTCAGCGCGTCGTTCGTCAATTCGGCCGACGTATTTTTCAGCGCCACGCAGCATGAAATCTTTCTCATGGCGGCGCATCATCAGCATTTTGACGGTCAGAACATCCAGATCAGCTTCTTTGAGTTTCTCTTCAACAGCTTGCACTGCGGCCCGTAGCCTGCCCTGTACGCCCTGGTTCTCATCCAGACCAAGTTGCTGGGACAGGCTGACAACAGCCCGGAATTGGCCAATATGAGCAGTGATGCCCTGCTCGATCACTTCAATTTCTGCCCGTACCTCAGCGGCGGCTGGCAGGTTCTGCATCGCATCGAGAGCGTCCAGAACATTCAATGCGGATTCTTCATATCGCTCGACATATTTCATGTCTTTGCGAAGGAGAAAGTCCTTTTCGTTGCGGCGCATCTGAAGCGCCCCAATTTCAACAGACATGGCCAATTGAGCAAGCTCGGCATTGTCTTGCTGATCGGCGGCGGCAGCGCTGGTGCTTAAGTCGCCCGCAACATAGGTGGACCCAAGGATCAAGACGCTGGCCACGCCCATTGCGGCGAGAATTCCTATTCGCACGGAAATTTTCAGAGAATTGAGGACCCCAAACAGCGCCGTCAATCTGTCGACGACTTCATCGGTATTAAGTCTCTTCATCGCTCTCACCCAGCATTCTGATTGGCCCAATTGCTCATTAGGCTGCCACCCCTTTGAGTAAGTTCACGGGTATCAAAGACCTGTTAAGAATTTTCTAAATGCAGGATGGTCGCAGTCCGCCCGCCCCTGTGGATGCAAATTCACCTGAATGATCGACGACGGATAAATGTCTTTGACGCATGGTCAGAATGGTCAGAGCGCGGATCTATACAACACCGGAGTCTGAGTTCTTTTAGTAACCATATTCTGACATTCCGTGTTCATGTTGAGTTTAGTCTTTTTTCAATCGTTAGCCCTTAGGTTCTAAGTCTGTTTTGGCGCAGACCCACTGTCTGCCCAGGAACTTTGAATGCTGAGGGGCACTATGAATACGACCAAACTCGACCTGAAAAGCAAGTCTGCAAAAACGCTGAAGCGTTTTGGACCCAGCCTATTGCTGGCAACCGCACTATCCGTCGGCACCGCCGGCAGTGCGCTGGCGGGCTATGATGTTAATTCACGCATCGATGCACTTGAGCACGAGCTGCGTGAACTCAAAGCTCAAATGCTTGAGCGCGATGGAAAACTTGCAGAGCTTGAGGCGGGTTCAACAAGCCTTGCCAATCTCCCGAGTTTTGATAGCCGTAAGCTTCAAATCACAAGCCGTGATGGCAATTGGTCAATCCGCTTTGGCGGCCGGCTGATGCTGGATGCCTTCCTTGCAGAGGCAAGCCGAACAGGCGCAGCCGACACAAGTGGTGGCGGTGCTGAAATCCGCCGCGCCCGTTTCTTCGCTTCCGGCAAAGTCGCAGGTGACTGGAAATACAAGTTGCAGATCGACTTTGCGAGCAACGGCGTCGCAATCAAGGATGCCTATATCAGCACGAAGGTTGCTGGGCTGAAAGCAATTTTCGGGAACCACAAAGAACCACAAGGCCTGGAACAGCAGACCTCGTCGAAATATGTGACCTTCATGGAACGGTCGATGGTGAGCGACACGTTCACTGCTGGTCGTCAGCTTGGCGCCAGCCTTGGCGCAAGTGGTGAAAACTACACCTTGCGCGGTGGCATCTTCACCAGCGGCATTGACAATGGCAGCGATACGACAACCACTGACCTCGCGTTTACAGCACGCGGCACCTACGCGCCGATTGTTGAAGACAGACAGACAGTCCATCTTGGTGTGTCTGGCACCTATCGTACATTTGATGATAATTCCGGTCCGCGTATCCGCTTGCGCAACTTCCACAATGGAACGCGCTATGTTGATACAGGCGTGACGGTTGCGGAAGGTCAGACGACACTCGGTGCTGAAGCCGCCGTTGTGTTTGGCCCGTTCAGTGCACAAGGCGAGTACTACATGTCGACACTTGAAGGCAATGGTACTGCTGCAGCTGACGTTGACTTCAGCGGCTGGTACGCCATGGCGAGCTACTTCCTGACAGGAGAAAGCCGGCCCTACGATACGGCCAAGGGCGTTTTTGGTCGTGTGAAGGGTGATGGCGCCATTGAGGTCGCTGCACGCTATGAGATGATCGATATGGAAGATGCCGGTTTCGGAACTGCGGCGTCTGAAACCACAGCGCTTACAGTGGGCGTCAACTACTACTTCAACCCCTATGTTCGGGCGATGTTGAACTATGGCACTGCCGAGTACGACTTTACCGCCGCTGCGGGCACAGCTGATACAGAAGTTGATTTCGTGGCGACCCGTCTGCAGCTCGACTTCTAACGATTTTCCGGGGAGCTCTGTGAGCACCCCGGATCTACCTTTTCTGACTGATCTTGTTCCTCGATGTCAGCTCGTCGGCCCATCCTTCCCACCAGGGACGGGTGGGCCGTTTGGATTCAAAGGGCGGCTGCCATGGTGAGAATGATCTTGCCACGCTTGCCGCTTTCTTCCTGGCGAGCGAACGCCTGCGCCGCGTCATCGAATGCGAACACACTGTCGATGGCCGGTACAAAGACACCCTCTGCCATCAAGGCGGAAAGCCGACCCAACCGTTTTTGGTCTGTATCACTTTCCAAGAGAAACCCCCACTTGCGTCTTGAAACAAGCGCCCGCAGAAACCCTGTCACGTCCAAGTGAGGCATGGTCGTGATGTAGGAGCCCTTGGGTTTGAGATAGGGGAGTGCTTTCGAAAAACTCAGAGACGGTGCAGCATCAAAGATCGTGTCGAACTGGTTTTCTTTTGGAAGCTGTTCGTTGGTGTCGTAGGCCAGCGCGTCAGATGCGCCCTGGCTTTTCGCGAACTCCCGTTGTGAAGAGTGGCAGATCGCAGTGATCTCTGCTCCAAGGTGTTTGGCAAGCTGTAGAGCGGTCACACCCACGCTTCCTGTTGCGCCGGTCACCAGAAGTTTGTCTCCTGGCTTGGTCCTCGCAATCCGTTCAAGCGCCGCGATGGATGTCACTGCGCCGCCGACGAGGGCGGCCGCCCCTTCGGACGTCATGCCCCCAGGTAATTTTGCCAGGTTGGCTTCTTTCAGCGCAACAAACTCTCCATGGAACCATGGTCCTTTGAAGATGTTTGTGTAGCCATAGACCCTGTCTCCTGTCTTGATGGTCCGGCCATCGCTTTCCGCGATCCCTGCCATCTCGATGCCAGTGAGCACAGGATTGGTTTGCAGGCGTTTGAGCAGGGTTTTGTTTTGCTTGCCGGCATAGGTCTCATGGTCACCATGGTTGAGACCTGCATGTGTGATGCGTACCAGAACCTCTCCCTTTGCCGGTATCGGCTTGGCCACTTCGACAAGCTTCAGGGTGGGACGGCCCGCGCCCTTCGGCACGTCGAAACTGACGGCCCTCATGCGGCGCTCATCTGGTCGGCGTGGTCAGCGACATAGGTTTCGATGGAGCGTGGTTTGCGGCCCAGCAAAAATTCAATGTCGTTCGATGGGTTGAAGGTGAAGCCCTCACGGACCGCGAATGTCATTTCTGCGTTCATGTCCGCATACCAGGTCTCTGCACCCTGCTCGATCAAGGCATTGCGGAGATCGTCAGGGGTTATGCCGACAAAAGGCACATCTCGACCTAAGGCGGCGCTTATTCTATTCGCCGCGCTTTCAAAGGTCATGGGATCGGGGCCCGTCAGTCTATAGATGCGATGGGTATGGCCCTTTTCACTCAGGGCCTTGATTGCAATCTCGGCAACATCGCGCACATCAACAAAGCTCGTTTTGCCCGGACCGGCTGGGAAAGCCACCATGCCCATGGCGACAAAGCCCGCAAAGTTCTGCATGAACCAATCCGGCCGCAAGAATGTCCAGGGCAGGTCTGCTGCTTTGACAATCTCTTCCAACTCTCCGGTGCGACGCACGAAGAATACGGAACTGTCCGGATCGCATTCCGCCGACAGCATCACCACACGGTCGATGCCTGCTTTCTTTATCTCGCCGGCCATTCGAGCGAGCGCGGTCTTAAAGGCATCACTTTGATTGGTGACCATGTAGACAGCGTCGATACCAACGAGGGCTTTCTCGAACGCATCAGCCTCATCGAAGTCACCTAGCGCAACTTCGTAGCCGTCAGGGCCAATCATCTCTCCGGCTTTGGCTGCATCGCGCACATAGATGCGGAAGGGTGTTTTCTGGGCGATCAGCTGGCGGGCGATTTCGCTGCCAACATTTCCTGTGGCTCCGGTGACGAGGATCATGGTGTTTCCTTTCGGGGGATCATCTGTGGCGGCTCAGGGAATGAGCGGCGCAATGCTTGTTGTTAGAAGATGGGTGAGTGTTTCGGTGGCGGCCCGCTCGGTGATCCGCCCGGCGGTGAGTTCCGCACACAAGGTGTTTGCGGCGGCAACGAGGCCGATGAAGATCAGGTGCGTGCGGGCATCGCCCTCGGGTAAGACAGGCGCGAACGCCTCGGCAAACTGTCGGGCATGGAGGTCTCTGGATGCGCGACCGACATCCCGTGCGTCCCCATTTGCCTCAATGGCTGCCGTGAGCGCAGCGGCTGCAGGCCCCGCTTCCAGGGCACAGGCGATATAGGCTTCTGCGATGATTTCGGCGATGGCGTCCACGGTCTCAGGTGCCACGGCGATGCGGGCGCGGGCGACGCCTTCATAGTGGCGGTCAGCCTCTTCGAGAAGCGCCAGGAGAAGCCCCGTGCGGGTCTCAAAGTGATCGTAGGCCATGGGCTTTGAGACACCGGCCTTTTCCGCGACCAGCGCAAGCGTGACAGCATCCGCCCCATCTTCTTCTATGAGGGTTCTCGCCACATCCAACAATTGCTGACGGCGATCTGCGCGGCTGAGGCGGGTGCGGGGTGTCGTTTCGAGCTGGCTCATGGATACCTACGATTAGTAACTTACTATTCGTAGGTAATGGATAGCGGACGGTCCGTCAAGGGTTGAGAGGCGTATTTTGGTGGCGGATCGCTGTACGGCGACGGCGCGCCCTGCTATATCCCGCAGATAATAAGCGGTCTGGACGGGTTCACCTGAGCTGCTTTGCGGAGAAAACAGATGAGCGATAGCGATATCAAAATCGTCCTTCCCGGTGCTGCCGGACGCATGGGCCGCACATTGATCGCCGAGATTGCTCGGAAACCGGATTTGAAGCTCATCGGGGCTACAGAACCTGAGGGCTCGTCTTTGGTAGGTACCGATGCAGGCACCTTGGCGGGTCTTCCTGAACCGTTGGGGGTCACGATCACCGACGACCCACTGCCCCTCGTTGCTGAAGCAGACGCGATTATCGACTTCACGGTGCCGGCTGCCACAGCTGAATACGCCGCCCTTGCGGCTCAGGCGCGGATCGTTCATGTGATCGCCACAACGGGATTTGACGCAGACCAGGAAGCGCAAATCGAGGCCGCCGCGCGCCATGCGACCATTATCAAGGCCGGCAATATGAGCCTTGGGGTCAACTTGCTGACAGCGCTCACTCGGAAGGTCGCGCAAACGCTTGATGCGGATTGGGACATCGAAATTTTGGAGATGCACCATCGGCACAAGGTTGATGCGCCCTCTGGCACCGCATTGATGCTTGGACAAGCTGCTGCAGATGGCCGGGGCATCAATCATGATGTGGTCGCTGATCGCGGCCGCGACGGCATTACCGGCGAACGCACGCCTGGCGATATCGGCTATGCCGTGCTGCGGGGCGGCTCGGTCGTCGGCGAACATTCAACCATCTTTGCGGCTGAGAATGAGCGGATTGTGCTCTCCCATATTGCTGAGGATCGGGGGCTGTTTGCCCGCGGTGCGCTTGCTGCCGTTCGTTGGGGCCAGGGAAAAGGCCCCGGACTTTATTCAATGCTCGATGTGCTCGGGCTCTCAGACTTCTAAACGATAGGAACCTACTAACGTGGCCAATCTTCTTGTGCTTGTCCGCCATGGACAAAGTGAGTGGAACAAAAAGAACCTTTTCACAGGCTGGAAAGACCCGGACCTGACGGACCAGGGACGTGCGGAAGCTGTCGAAGCCGGTCAGGCACTCAAGGCCGGTGGCTATGAGTTCGATGTCTCTTTCACGTCGGTTCTGAGCCGCGCGCAGAAAACCAATGATGCGATCCTGAAGGAGCTGGGTCAGACGGATCTGGAGATCATCTGCGATCAGGCACTCAACGAACGTGACTATGGAGATCTGGCCGGGCTCAACAAAGATGATGCCCGCGAAAAGTGGGGCGAAGAGCAGGTGCATATCTGGCGCCGCTCCTATGACACGCCGCCTCCTGGTGGCGAAAGCCTGAAGGATACGGCTGACCGGGTGCTTCCCTACTATCATGCGACCATCAAGCCACGGGTTCTCGGTGGTGACCGCGTTCTCATTGCCGCCCACGGCAATTCGCTTCGGGCCCTCACGATGGACCTGGAAGGCCTTACCCGCGAAGAAGTGCTGCAGCTCAACATCGCCACAGGGGCGCCGATTGCCTATGAGCTGGACGATGAAGGCAAGGTTCTGTCCAAGAAGCTATTGATTGAACGCGAAGCCCACTAACTCCTATTTTGTCGCGTTTTCGAACCATAAAAGTCTGCAACTTTTATGGAAAAGCTCTGGAGCGCGACTCTAGCGCTGCCGACTTCAGGTTCGATTTTATTGAAGTCACTGGCGCAGTAAGTGATCCAAGACTCTTTGGAGTGAGACTCTAGTTCGTCGCCGCAGGGGCAAAACCGCGGTGGCCCCGGTGGCGGCGCAAGCGATCCAACTCGAACCGCAACGCTTCACCAAATTGAAGGCGTTCTTCCGGTGCCAGGAACGCGCCGACCGTCAGACGGCGACCATGGGAGGTGATGTCAATCGCGACCTCTTCCTCTGCCTCTTTGTCATATTGAACGCGTACCCAATAGGGCTGGGAGACATAAGCTGTCTCATTTCCCTTGGCGTCCACTTTTCGGATTTTGAGCGCTGTATCTGACAGTTGCACGGTCTCATAGGCCCGAGCCGCACGGTAGTTCCATCGGAAGGCCAGATAGATGGCTGCCACATCCAGTCCGAAAAAACCGAAGACCGGCCAGGCGCCCATCAATGTAAAGACAATGCCGGCGACGAAGCTCACAACCCCGATGAAAATCATGACGATCAGAAACCCTTTGCTCCCAAGCGAGCGATGGGGCGTGAGCCGCGCATCGAAATGCAGCGATCCGCCAGGCGGTGCTTCCAGGGGGCTTGTGTCGTCAACGCGTTCCATAGTCGCCAAATTAGGCCGTTGATGTTTGTTCCGCAATGGATCACGTCTCATCAAATGGGTATGTTGGCCCCATGAAAATGAAGAAAAAAGACATTGAGCCGTTTTTTGAGATCCTGTCCGCGGACTTGCCGGAACCCAAAACGGAACTTGATTACAAAAACCCCTACACGCTCGTGGTCGCTGTGGCCCTATCGGCCCAGGCGACTGATGTGGGCGTAAACAAAGCCACCAAAGAACTTTTCAAAAAGGTCGATACACCTGAGAAGATGGTGAAGCTCGGTGAAGCCAAGTTGCGCGACCAGATCAAGACCATTGGGCTTTATCGGAACAAGGCGAAAAATGTCATCGCTCTGTCCAAGATGCTCATCAATGAGTTTAACAGCGAAGTGCCGCGCACCCGTGAAGAGCTGGAGCGCCTGCCAGGCGTTGGGCGCAAGACCGCCAATGTTGTGATGAACGAAGCCTTTGGCGAAGCGACAATTGCTGTCGACACGCATATCTTCCGCGTCTCAAACCGCACAGGGCTCGCGCCTGGAAAAAATGTGCTGGAGGTGGAGCACGAACTCCTCAAGCGCGTGCCCAAAGACTATCTGCAGCATGCCCATCACTGGATCCTTCTGCACGGCCGCTATGTGTGTAAGGCGCGGAAACCCGACTGCCCGTCCTGCAAAGTCGTCGACTATTGCGGCTTCAAAGGAAAAACAACGGCGGCCTAGTTGTTTGCTGTCGCGGAGACGGACGCAAAACG